>Ga0310690_10000670_pt1 | contig 69579 bp, 44 predicted proteins | sample AusTroGonzalo_MG_2_FD_207661 | JGI IMG/M metagenome (GOLD analysis project Ga0310690, IMG submission 207661) | Bovine rumen microbial communities from tropical cattle in Woodstock, Queensland, Australia - Gonzalo_04 (v2) (version 2) | ecosystem: Host-associated > Mammals > Digestive system >... | reverse complement strand
AAACGAGATATTCGGCACAAAAACACCGTCCATCACGTCCACATGCAACCAATCCGCCTCACTGCGGTTGATCATCTCCAAATCCTCTGCCAAATGCCCGAAATCAGCAGATAATACACTCGGTGCCATCCCTCTCATATTCTAATTTTTTAACGTTTTTATGCAATAAAAACCATTTTAACTCTTTAACCCTTTAACCAATTTATATCCCCTATATCGTACGGCTATAATCTCATAATCAGCCTCTTTGACATAGCTTCTCAGATGATTAATATACACCCCCAGCGACCGCGCTGTAAACGCATTATCCTCTTTCCATAACGCGCTGAGAATCTTATGTTTATCCACTATCTCGCCCTCTTGCCGGCAAAGCATCAACAGCAACTCGCTTTCCCGTGACGACATATGCTTGCCGTCGAACGTCTGATGCATCGCATCGAACACATGCCCGTTCAAATCAAACACCTTCTGTTTGCTCTCCTCATACGCCCGGATGCGGCGCAAAATAGCCTCAATGCGGCATATGAGAATCTCCATCGAGAACGGCTTCGTCTGGTAGTCATCCGCACCCAACTGAAACGCACGCATCTGGTCCTCGCGGTCATTACGCGTTGTGAGCACAATAAGCGGGATCTGCGGCAAACGGTGACGAATCTCTTTGATCAAATCATACCCGTTCAACCCGATACCCTGCAACTCCGTCAGGATACAGTTCCAATGACCGCTCGCCAAAGCGTTCAAACCCGCCTTGCCGTCACTCACCCGCTCGGCTCTGTAGCCGCGACTTTCCAAATAGTCGCAAAGCACCGTCGAGAGGCTGATGTCGCTGTCTATGATCAGTATCCGAGCTCCCATTTTTATTTCAATAATTCACCCGTAATGGTATAAACCTTCTCCCCGCGGATGATATACACTTGTCCGTTACGGAGTATTTTCTGAACTCTGAATTCTGAATTCTGAACGCTCTCTACTCCTGTTGACGAGTCCTCTTTGAAACGCAAACCGACTAGTATCGGGTCATGGTCTGCATACCGGTAGATGGATTCGTCAAGATTATAATAGGCATGCGCGAGAGATACATCCGTATTAATGTGGTACGGATGAACCGCCGTGATATAGGGCTGTAGTGCTGCAGATGCAAATGCACGATCCAAATACCCCGTCTGACCGTGATATACATAGGAATAGTCGTCTCCCGGATTGCTATGCGGCAGCATGTCCGCGTACTGCGCAGCGATGTTGTAATTGGACCACTCGCAGGTGTAGTTATTGAAGTCGCCTAATATAATGAACTTATCCGTTTCGAAGAACTGATCATTTTTCACTTTGTTCAGCGCGGCAAGCAGATATTGGGCATTGTATTGGCGAGTCGCTTCGGAGTCGTAATTTCCTGCTTTGGACTTGAAATGGTTAACGCTTACAACAAACGTCTCTCCGCTGCTCCGCTCCTTGAACGCCCGCATCACCATGCGGTAGTGGTATGGACTCAAAAGAGAAGCATAAGGGTGCCAGGAAGGTTTATTAACCAGCTCCACTTTGTCCTGACGATAGATGAATCCGGAGGAGTGAATGGCGCTGTCAGGAAAGTAATTATCAACGAATCGGTAGCAATCCCTGCCCGATACCTCGTTCATCTTGGCAGCCAAATGATTACCCGCTGTCGGACCGCATTCGATCTCGCAGACGGCGTATATATCGGCGTTGATATTAAGCAGCGCATTAGCAATCTTATTCGTCTGCGCCGTGAATTTCTCTGCACTCTGTGCCGCTCCGGTCATTTTGTCCCAGTGATAGAAATAATTCTCGATATTCGTTCCGCAAACCACTAACGACGGATTGCCCAAGTCGGGTGGAGTAGAGGGAAGCGTGTTGTTCTGCAAAGTCAACGGGGCGTTCAACCTAAGCAAACGATCGCCTACTATTCTTGCGCGCAAGTCGGTCACGATGGCTCCGCTGCGGATCGTATCACTCGATAAGTCGCCATACAGCGAATACGTGTTGAACTTGTTCCATGCCTCTTTCACTTTGAATTGCGTTGAGTCGCCGTTCCATAACCAGTTGGCGGATTCTTCGGGTTGCACAAGCCGCTCGGGCGAAAGCAGAATAGAATCTTTCTTCTCCGTCAAACCCGTTACGTACAAAGACCCGTAGAATATGACATCGACTCCGGCGTACGTCTCCCATTGACTGACGTGCTTAATGAGCCGTGCGTTCTGAATCTCATGTTTCGTTTCATGGGTATTAGGGTCTTCATAGAGCGTATAGACACCACGTACATACACCGAATCGCCTGCACCTATGCCCAGAAAAGCGAAGCGCTTGGAAACACCCTCCGTGTCCAATAGACCCCACACGATAAGGGAACCCGTTTGATCCTCTAACGTGAAATTGCCGTAAAACGTATTGGTGATATTCTGTACCTGACCGGAAAGGACATATTCCGTTTGGTCATGACGCTGAATGAACTCTGCGATAGAAAGCACTTCTATACTGTAAACCTGAAGAGCCACAATGCCCGCAAACCATAATAGAAAAAGCCGTTTCATACTGTTACACCTCCATTTTGCGTGCAAAATTATAAAAAAAAATTCATATGTGCAAATTTTATTTGCATAATTGAAAAAAAAATAGTAATTTTGCACTCGCAAATTAAAAACCGATATGCATATGAAAACAAAAAATCTCTTTCACGGCGTGATGATGACGCTCTGCGCCGTAGTGTTGGCAACAATGTCAAGTTGTAATCTGATGAACGGAAACAATCCGTCTGATCCGTCTTCCAAACCCTCCGACCCGGGAACAGAAGAGGCTGCCAAAGGGGCTTATGCGGAGTACGCGTATGCGACAACAGACCAGATGATTGAGATCTTCTACGTTAAGATTGAATACATGGACGGTGACGGTAAGATGCAGACCGAGAACGTCACTAAATCGTCATGGGGAAAGCGAGTAGAAGCTAAATCCCTGCCTGTCAAATTCGGCATGCGCGTGAATCTCACGATGAAAGGAACGGTGGACCAGACCAAATACAAAGAGATATTGATTAGCTACACCGCTTCGTATATCAGTACGCTAACGGACGCGAACGGAAAGTCTACCGGTGCTGTGCATAAGAATGCGAATGATGTAGAATTGACTATTGGTCCGAATCAATTATCTGAGTGGACGATAAATTACCAAAAGAAACCCGCTCAGTTCTGGTTCGAATACGACGAGAAAGGCAATTTCAAGCTGAGCAACTAAATGAGCAAAGTGCTGCTGATATCAACGGGCGGGACGATCACCATGGTGCGTGATAAGAAGTCCGACGCGCTTGTTCCGGCGGATATAGAGACCTTCAAGGCCTATATCCCCGAACTCTTTGCTGGCGACATTGCCGTTGATATTCAGGCATTTACACCCTTGATAGACTCGTCGGATATAGGTCCGGACAGTTGGTGCAAGATAGCGCAAACGGTGTACGACAACTACGATGCCTACGACGGTTTCGTCATCCTCCACGGCACGGATACGATGTCCTATTCCGCTTCGGCGCTCTCGTTCATGTTGGAGAACCTCGGCAAACCCGTTGTCTTCACCGGCTCGCAGTTACCCGTCGGAGTCCTTCGCTCCGATGCCAAGGAGAACCTCCTGACAGCGATCGAGATAGCGGCTGCCAAGGACGAAGAAGGCAATGCCATCGTGCCGGAAGTGACCATCTATTTCGAGTCACAACTCTTCCGTGCGAACCGTACCACCAAGCGCAATGCAGAGCATTTTTCGGCGTTTAACAGTTATAACTACCCGCCGCTGGCTAAAGCCGGTGTACACATAACTTACCTACCGCATCTGGTGCGCTATTCCGACCCCAAGGCACCGCTCACGCTCCATACGCAGTTTGATACCAACGTGGCCGTGCTCAAGCTCTTCCCGGGAATCCGCCAGCCTATCGTACGTGCGCTCTTACATACGCGCGGTTTAAAAGGAGTGGTACTCGAGACCTTCGGTGCAGGCAACGCACCCACCGACCAATGGCTCTACCGCGAACTCAAATCGGCGGTGGAGCGGGGAATCATCATCGTAAATAAGACGCAGTGTAACACGGGTTCGGTCGAAATGGGACTATACGCTGTCTCACTCAACCTCATGAAAGCAGGGGTCCTCTCCGGTCATGACATTACCACCGAAGCCCTGATCACCAAGATGATGCTCGTCCTCGGCGAACGACCCGAACAGGCACGCGACCTCATCGCCCAAGACCTCTGCGGTGAAATGACAATAGATTAAATGATACAATGATTAAATAAATGACCAAATGGTAAATGAACAAATGGTAAATGATTTATCCCCCCAAGGCCTGTGGAGCAGTTTCTACAGCCTTACCCAAATCCCGCGTCCGAGTGGCAAACGCAAAGAGATAGCGGAATTCCTTGTTAACTACGGTAAATCGCTTGGTCTGGAGACTCTCCAAGACGAGATAGGCAATGTCCTCATTCGCAAACCCGCTTCGCCGGGTTACGAGAACCACCCGGGTGTTATCCTCCAAGGACACATGGACATGGTGCCCCAAAAGAACAGCGACAAGGTGTTTGACTTCGAGAAAGATCCGATTCAGGCATACGTTGAGGACAACGGCGAATGGGTCACGGCTGACGGCACGACCCTTGGCGCAGACAACGGTATCGGTGTAGCAACGGCTCTGGCTATTCTGGCCGACAAATCTGTTGTACACCCTCCTCTTGAGGCTTTCTTTACCATTGACGAAGAGACCGGTATGTACGGCGCCAACGACCTCAAACCCGGATGGCTCAAAGGCAAGTACCTGCTCAACCTCGACTCCGAGACCGAAGGCGAGCTGTATGTTGGTTGCGCAGGCGGTATCGATGATGAAGCTACTTTCACCTACCAACCTGTTGACACCGAAGAAGGCGACATCGCCCTCAAGGTAGAGGTCAAGGGTTGCAAAGGCGGTCACTCGGGCTGCGATATTCACCTGCAGCGTGCGAATGCCATCAAGCTCCTCTTCCGCTTCCTCAAGGATGCGGTGGCTAACTTCGAGGCACGTCTCGCATGCGTGGAAGGCGGTAACATGCGCAATGCCATCCCGCGTGAGGCATCGGCTGTCATCACCATCCCCGAAGAGAGTTACCAGGATGTACAAGACCTCGTGGACCGTTACGAAGACCTGTGGCTCAAAGAGTTTGACGGTATCGAACCCGACCTCACCTTCAAAGCCACCGAAGTAGAGTGCCCGAAGACCGAGATGCCGGAAGATGTACAGGACTTCCTTATCCATGCCATCACCCTCTGCCCGCATGGCGTTTACCGCGTCATCCCAGAGATGCCCGACATCGTCGAGACCTCCAATAACCTTGCAATCATCGAGACTAAAGACAATACGGTCAAAGTCATTTGTCTAACGCGGTCGAACGTAGAGAGCCGCAAAGAAGAACTCGCTTCGGTCATCCAATCCGCTTTCTCGCTCGCAGGCGCAGACGTCAAGTTCGATGGCGCGTACCCGGGCTGGCAGCCTAACTTCAAGAGCAACTTGCTTAAGGTCATGAAAGAAACGTACGAGAAAGAGTTTGGTAACTCTCCTCGTATCGTTACAATCCATGCCGGTCTCGAATGCGGTATCATCGGCAGCAAGTACGCAGGTATGGAGATGATCTCCTTCGGTCCTACGATCGAGCACCCGCACTCGCCCGATGAGCGCGTTAACATCGCTACCGTGCAGAAGTTCTATAAGTACGTATTAGCGGCACTCAAAGCCCTCTGACCTCTCACCTCGAAAGTTGCTGCACAGCAACTTTCGTTATTTCGTCGTCACGCTCGAAAAGCGGGAAGAAACCCTCATCGCCGAGCATATCCCGGACGATATAAGCATTCAGAAGTCGCGTCATCAACGGGCGCGATTTTTGTATCTGTGCCTCATCGGGCTCAACACCCTTCTCCTTGGCAAACGCCACGAACTGCGGCAGTATATTCTGCTTGTTCAGATGCTGCTCCAGACTCTTCCAATCCTTAAACTTACTCAATTCCTTGCGGTGCTCGTCCGTGTATTTATAGGCGAACTGGTACGTATAAGCCAAGTTCACGCAGCGGTTGTACCAAGGCGTATTAAGCGTCGTATCACGACCCACAAACACATCCGGCATAATACCTCCGCCTCCATGCACAATACGACCGTTCTTGGTGCGATAGGTCGTGGTGTCGCTGAAATGGATACTGTCTGCCGAATAGAACTCACCATGCTCCCAACGTTCCTCCAAATCCTTCGCATAGTCGCGCTGGTCACCCAACGTATACGGTTTCTGGATGCACCGTCCGCTCGGCGTATAGTAACGTGCCACCGTCAGACGCACCGCACTGCCGTCATCAAACGGTAACTGCTGTTGCACCAGACCCTTACCGAACGACCTTCTTCCGATGATCATCGCGCGGTCATTATCTTGCATTGCACCCGCGAAGATCTCACTTGCCGAAGCCGAGAAATCATCAATCAGCACAACGATAGGCGTCTGCTTGAACCGACCCGCGCCGTTAGCGGTGGCCTCATAACGCGGATAAGCGCGACCCTCCGAATAAACGATCAACTCACCGCGCTGAAGGAACTCATTCGCCATCTTGATCGCCTGGTCCATATATCCGCCCGAGTTCTCCCTTAAGTCGATAATGAACTCCGTCGCACCCTTTGAAGCCAACTCCGCCAAAGCCGAGATGAACTCTTTATACGTGGTCTCGCCGAACTTATTCACGCGAATGAACCCGATTTTCTTGCCTTGCGACTCTATGATGAACTTCGCATCAACGCTGTTAACCGGTATATCGCCGCGCGTCACGTTAAACGACAGAACCTCCGGCGTACCCGCACGCAGCACACCTAACTTAACCTGTGTACCTTTCTCGCCGCGCAGGGTGCGCATCACCTTCTCGTTATTCATCTTCTTGCCCGTGAAGCACGAGTCATCAACGAGCACCAGCTTATCGCCCGCCAAGATACCTACACCTTCACTCGGACCGCCTGCAATAACCGCCACGATTCGTACGGTGTCTTGCTGGATCGTGAACTGCACACCGATGCCCGAGAACGAACCCGCCAACTCGGAGTTCACCATCTCCAGGTCCTCTTTGGGGATATACGCACTATGCGGATCCAGACGCTGCACGAATTCCGTGAGCACCTCGTCCGTGATACTGTCCACGTCGATACTGTCCACGTACGCCTGCTCCATCAACTGCAGCATGCGATCCACTTTCGACTGCTCGATATGCCATTGACCGTTCTGATAAACGATACGCTGTGCATTCGCTTTCTGGCTCAATGCCATCCCGATAATGATACCGAAGGCTACTGCCAACACGGTAAAAGTAGGAAGAAGATACTTTTTCATGTCTTTCAACTTTAAACTTTCAACTTTCAACTTGGTCGTGTAGATACACAACCTCTATCCCTGCCCGTTTGAGCAGTTCGACTCCGTCCATGATGCGGTACTCTTCGCCATACACCACGCGTTTGATGCCCGATTGAATGATCAGTTTCGAGCATTCCAAACATGGGCTGGCAGTTACGTACAGCGTTGCACCGTCCGAACTGTTATTCGAGCGTGCCACTTTGGTCAGCGCATTCGCTTCCGCATGCAGCACGTAGGGCTTACTCACGTTGTTCTCATCCTCGCAGATATTCTCAAAACCCGAAGGAGTACCGTTATACCCGTCCGAGATGATCATCTGGTTCTTTACCAGCAGCGCACCTACTTTTCTCCGCACGCAGTAACTGTTCTCTGCCCACGTCCGCGCCATACGCATATACAAATAATCGCGTCTTTGTTGCTTATCCATATTAAAAAATCTTTTCGTGATAACGTAATTACGTGATAACGTGATCACGACAATAATTTCGTTGCAAATTCCTTCACATCTATCCCATCAAACGTCCCGCTTGACATCATCAGCAAGGCCACGCCTTGCCCGCTAACCGCTAACCGTTCACCCCTAACCGCTTCCATCATCGCTTCGCTCTCAGTAAACACCTCTACATTTTCTGTGCCAAACGCGTCACGCACCTCTTCTTTTGTGATCGGAGTGAGCCGTTTATGCTCGATCACTTTCGGGTTAAAATACACGTACGCAATATCCGCTTCCGCCATACAACCCTTGTACTGCGGCAGAAAATCCGCCATCAGACTCGAGAACGTATGCAGCTCCATGCAAGCAATCAACTTCTTCTCCGGATAGCGTTCCCGTACCGCATTGATGGTTGCCTTCAACTTACTCGGACTATGCGCAAAATCTTTATACGCCACCGAACTCGCTGTCTCGCAGATCTTCTCCAGACGGTTGCTCGCACCCGTAAACGTACTGATCTCGCGGTAGAAATCGTCCGGTGCCACACCGATGCAGTGACATGCTAACATCGCAGCTTGCAAGTTCTGCATATTATGCCGCCCGAACACCTGCATAGGGACGGAGCCTTCGTAAGCCTCGTAAGGAATAGTCTGTATTCTGTATTCTGTATTCTGTACTCTGATTTCGTCAGCGATCATCCTCAAATTCTCATCCCCCTTGAAATAAATGAAACTTCCCTCCGGCTCGATACTCTTCACAAACTTTCGGAACGTCTCCACATACTCCGGGAACGTAGGGAACACATTGATATGATCCCATGCGATGCCGGTCAGGATAGCTACGTGCGGGTGGTACCACAAAAACTTACTTCGCAGATCCAGCGGACTCGTCAAATACTCATCGCCCTCGAAGACAGCGTACTTGGCGGTGTCACTCAGGCGCACCATCCGCTCGAAACCCTCGATCTGCGCACCCACCATATAATCGGCTTCGATACCGAGACGCTGCAGCACGTAGAGAATCATCGACGTCGTGGTCGTCTTGCCGTGCGAACCGCCTACCACAATACGGATCTTGTCTTTCGTCTGCTCGTACAGGTACTCGGGAAACGAGTAGATCTTGATACCCAACTCGCGTGCCCGCACCAATTCCGGATTGTCCTCGCGAGCATGCATACCGAGGATGATGGCGTCAATGTCTTTCGTGATACGCTCGGGGTGCCAGCCTAACTCGTCGGGCAGCAGACCCGCCTCACGCAAGTGAGACAAAGCGGGGTCGAAGATCTCATCGTCCGACCCCGTTACTTGGTATCCTGCCTTGGAGGCAACGGCCAATGCCAAGTTATGCATCGCCGCCCCACCAATAGCTATAAAATGAATTCTTGTCATTTACGATTTATTCATTTACGATTTGTTCATTTATTTGTTCATTGAACCATTTAATTAAATGGCTAAATAGCCAAATGGTACATAAATGGTACATGGTACATGACCAAATGGTAAATTACTTGAACAACTTGTCAAACTCCTCCTGACTAACCTTCTTCGGCTCAACCTTCACAATACCCTTCAGGGCAGCGAAGATCTTGTCCTCAACGACGCGCTCAACGATGCCGCGCAACTGGTTCTCGTTCTTGAGCATCTCCTGTGCGTAGTTAGCGAGCATATCGTCCTCAACGTTCATCAGGCCGTACTGCATAAACTGCATTCTGGCGATCCGTTTGGCGAATTCCTCAACCTCCTCTTTCTGCACGTCAATCTGGTGCTCTTTCATCAACTGATCCTTCGCGAGGTGCCATTTGAGTTCTTCCAGCATCTTGTCAAAGTCCTTATCGAGCTCTTCTTGCGTCATCTTCTCGTTTGTCGCGAGTACCCAGCGTTTGAGGAAATCAACAGGGAACTCAACCTTCTCCATCTTTTTCAGGATAGCAGCCTTGGCGTCCACACCGAAACGGTACTTGCTCTCTTCGGCCAGACTACGCTCGATATCCTCTTTGATGCGTGCACGGAAACCCTTCTCGTCCTTCGGAGCGTCTGCACCATACACTTTCGCGAACAACTCAGCATCGACAGCACATGGCTTCACCTCTGCCTTCGTGCCTTTCTCTTTGTCCTCGGGGATATACTCGCCGAAACGGCTGGCATACGCATTCACCTGGTCGTCGATCATCTTGTCCGTTGCCTCGATCGTGTACTCCGGCAGTTTGTTCTTGCCGTTCAGTTTGGCGTCGAACTCAGGAGCCACAGCGATGTCGAATGCAAAGGTAAATGTATCGTCATGATCCAGATCGATCTTACCTTGCTCATCGTTGGGCAGCGGATCACCGAGGATCTGCAGTTTGTTGTCCTCGATATGCTTCTGCAGGTTCTCACCCACCAGCTTGTTCAGCACATCCGCAAGGATTCCCTTACCGTACATTTTCTTAACCAAGCCTGCCGGAACCATACCCGGACGGAAACCCGGCATCTGCGCTTTCTGGCGCACTTGTTTGAGTTGCTTTGCAACCTCTTCCTGATAGTCTGCCGGCTCAATCGTGAGCGTCACAACACTCTTCAGGTCTTTCAATTCACTTTGTTCAATTTTCATATAATCAAATTTTAAATCTTAAATCTTCAATCTTAAATCTTAAATCAAGCGCGTCCTGCGCGCTTTCTCTCCAACTCATCAAGAATAATCTTCCGTATGCGCATCGCATGCGGCGTTACCTCTACGTACTCATCTTCCTTGATATACTCCAGCGCTTCCTCCAGACTCATACGAATCGGCGGCGGCAGACAGGCTTTCTCGTCGGACGACTTGGTACGCATGTTCGTCAACTTCTTGCTCTTCGTGACGTTGATCACGATATCGCCTTCCTTCGCATTCTCGCCTACTACCTGACCGGCATACACCTCTTCCTGCGGGTCGATAAAGAACTTACCGCGGTCTTGCAGCTTGTCCAGCGCATAGGCATAAGCCGTTCCGGCTTCCATGGCTATCAAGCTTCCGTTATTACGTTTCACGATCTCGCCTTTCCACGGTTGGTACTCCAAGAAACGGTGCGCCATGATAGCTTCACCCGCACTCACGTTCATCACGTACGTACGCATACCCATAATGCCGCGGCTCGGGATGGTGAACTCCAAATGTACGCGGTCGTTGACCATTTCCATCTTCGTCATCTCGCCTTTGTGCGTGCTCACGAACTCGATGATCTTACCCGAGCACTCTTCCGGTGTGTTCACCGTCAGGCTCTCTACCGGCTCGCATTTGACGCCGTTGATCTCCTTCACGATCACTTGCGGCTGACCCACTTGCAACTCGTATCCTTCGCGGCGCATCGTCTCGATCAGCACACTCAAGTGCAGCACACCGCGACCGTACACGCGCCAGCTGCTCTCTTCCGCACCTTTCTCCACACGCAGCGCGAGGTTCTTCTCCAACTCTTTATTCAAACGGTCCTGAATATGCCGGCTCGTCACGTACTTACCGTCTTGACCGAAGAACGGGCTGTCGTTGATGCAGAAAGTCATACTCATCGTCGGCTCGTCGATAGCGATCGGCTTCAGTGCCTCCGGATTCTCGACATCGCAGATCGTGTCACCGATCTCAAAACCGTCAATACCGATCATCGCACATATATCGCCGTTCTTGACCTCGTCGGTCTTCACATGACCCATACCCGAGAACGTATGCAGCTCCTTGATCTTGGTCTTGACCATCGTGCCGTCTTTCTTGGCTAAAGTGACCATTTGTCCGTCTTTGAACTCACCGCGGTGTACACGACCGATGGCGATACGGCCTACATAACTGTTATAGTCCAGACTCGTTACCAACATCTGCGGTGTACCCGGGTTCTCTTGCGGTGCAGGGATATACTCGAGGATAGCGTCCATCAGGTCGGTCAGATCCGTCGTCGGTTTCTTCCAATCCGTACTCATCCAACCTTGCTTGGCGCTACCATACAGCGTCTGAAAATCCAACTGGTCATCCGTCGCGTTCAGGTTGCACATCAGGTCAAACACCTCTTCTTGCACCTCGTCCGGACGGCAGTTCAGTTTATCCACTTTATTGATCACCACGATCGGTTTCAGGCCCAACTCCAGTGCTTTCTGCAGCACAAAACGTGTCTGCGGCATCGCACCCTCAAAAGCATCGACGAGCAGCAACACACCGTCTGCCATATTCAGCACACGCTCCACTTCGCCACCGAAATCGGCGTGCCCCGGAGTGTCAATGATATTGATCTTCGTGCCTTTGTAGTCGATCGCTACGTTCTTGGCGAGAATGGTAATACCGCGTTCGCGCTCCAGGTCGTTGTTGTCCAGAATGAGCTCCTTCGGCTGATCACTGAATTCCGAGCGCTGTTGACTCACTACATGCGCCGTGTATAACATCTTATCCACCAGCGTCGTTTTGCCGTGGTCCACATGCGCAATAATTGCTATGTTACGAATATTCTGCATATCTTTTTTGTCCTTAATGTCCTTACTGACCTTATAGTCCCTAATGACCCTAATTTAAAATCGGCCGCAAAGGTACAAAAAAAAAATGACATACACAAGAGTGTATGCCACTTTTCTGATTTTTTGGGATCATTTTTGGCCTTTTTGGGCTAAAAATCTCCGTCAATTCCCGTCGAATTATATTCGACATCTATATCATCGGGATACCGGGATACCGAGAACGTTATATTCCTTTCCGTCCCGAACAATAATCACCTGTCCGTTCCGAATAAATTTCTGTACTCTGTATCGCCCACTTGGCATCTGTACTCCTTCCAATCCCTGTTCCGCATTGCACCGAACTGCCATCGGCACGAACTTGGTTGCTGCATCTTTGGAACTGATCTCCACATATGCCTCATGAACTCCGGCCTCCAACCCGAGGAAAGAGATCTGCACTTTGCCGCCTTCTTTGGGCAGTTTGCTGATGGACAACTGGAAGCGGTTGTAGTTGGATCCCGCTACCCGCAGTTCGATGGAATCGGTCAGGTTCTTGCCGCCCACGTTCAGTTCGCCGAGAATAACCTGTTGGCCTACTACGGCAGCGCTGTCGATGATATAAGACGGCGTAACGCTCAGTTGCGGCAGGTCGGTACGACCCCAACTCACGTCATCGATGTAATAGGTCGGAACACCCTCGTTGCCGTTAGGTCCTACGAAGCGGAAGCCTATATGGAAGATATCCGCCATCGTCTCAGCGTACGGACTCAGATCCAACTGGAACGTGCGCCAAGTCAGGTTCTCGTCGCCTATCTGCGGGATCTCGAAACTCTCGGTCAAGTCTTGGAAGAACACGGTGTCTTTCTTCGAGTCAATATTCGCGTCGATATAATAAACCTCCAGTTTGCTCTCCGAACCATCGTCCGGCTGGTACTCGCACATAACGCTGAACGTGAAGATCTTGCTTGCGGCGTTCTTATAATCGAGTGCCGGCGTAACGAGCCACATCTCCCATTTGCCTGTGGTAGCTTGACCGTACTGATAAGCCGTTGCCTTGGCATATTTGTTTTCTCCGCGAACAGGCGATGTAACGGCTTCGTCAAAGCCCCACCACGGACGAGCGTCTAATTTCGCTACGTTCTGCCATCCCGAAAGAACAATGGTCTTGTTATGCTCTATGTTGTCGAAGGTCTCATTCAGCATAGTCAGCGGAGAACTCAAATCCCAACTGAAGTCCACCAACCAATCGATATTCTCCTCGCTGCGTTTCTCGGCCTTACCTTTCAGCGTCACTACAACCGGATCACCGCCTTCGGTCGAGATAGTCAACTTCGACTCGTACTCGCCTTCTGCCAAGGGGGAGAACGTGATAGGCTCGTCTCTTTCTATATTCTGGGATAGACCGCTACTCAAGCAGGTGAACGCTGCACCTTGCACGTGCTCCATTTTCAGTTTTAACTCGCTCGTGCAGTTAAGGCTCACGATATGAAGGTTCTTCTTCTGCTGTGTACCTGCTACCGCCAAGAAATCCGTAATTGAAGACGGTGTCACTTGTATCTCCGGCTTCTTCGTCGGGTCGGAACATGAGCCCTGCAGCGAGATAGAGTTGGGTAGGGCAGTGGTGTGATTCACGTTGTCAAAAACCAACGCAGCCTTGTGGTTCCCTGCTGCTTTGGGCTTATAGGTGATCACCAGCTCCAACTCGCTTTCACTGGCTGGCAGTGAAGTAGCGGACATCGTAAACTGATCCGGATTATCACCCGTGATGGCGAACGTCGTCTCGCTGGTTACATTGCCTTGCTTGATTTTCAGCGTCTGGAAAGCTTTCTCTTCGCCTATCTTCACACTCACCGGCGTTAACTTATCCGGCGTGACGGTGATATACGGATCTGTGGAAGGTTTCTCAACAAGGCTGAAATCGTCCAACAGCACTTTGGCATTCTTGCTTGCTTTGACCCGCACGCGGAAATAAGCGGTCTTGGCAGGCTTGGTCGTTACCACTTTGACTTCCTTCCATTCCGAATTAACTTCCGTCTCCAGCACGCGCTGTAACTGGTCGGCATCTTGCGCTTTGGCGGCCTCCGAGTCACCACCGCCTGCTGCTTCCCAATAGCAGTCCAGCGACAGGTTGCCATCAGTAGGCAGACTCAGTACTTTGTAATGAATAATCAATTCAAATTTGGTGCCTTTTGCATAGTCGGCATCGGGTAAAGCAACGCCCTGGTCCAAATACGAATTAATGATGGGCTCTAATTTCAGAGAGACCTCGCCTTCTATCTTATCTGTCTTCTCCGCGGAAAAACTACTCGTGCTGCCGCTCCAACTCCAATCGCCTTTTAATGCGAAAGCCGGCATGCCCATAAATGTACTTTCTTCGTACTCCTCGAACCCCGGATTGGAAATCAGGTTCGTCGCTTCATCTGCTATCATCGGCGCCACTCCCATCAGCAGCGCACCTAATAGAAACATTATATTTTTTTTCATTCTCATTTTTATAACAAATTAGGTCTGTATTCTGTATTCTGTATTCTGTATTCTGTACTCTCCTACAGTTCCACTCCAATTACATTATACATTTTTCCGTCTTTAACGATTACAAGTTGTCCGTTAACAATCTTTTTCTCACTTCTCACAACGTTAGTGGTCTCACTTCTCACTTCTCCAATTCCCGTCGTTCCACTAACCACATCTGCCTTCGAACGAATCTCGATATATGCTGTAGAAAGGGGTTTGTTGACCAAACCTGTCACATCTGCTTTTGCGGGGATATCCAGACCGATAATGTCGCAGCCTGCAGGAACTTTCATGAGCGCATCATTGCTCTCTTGCGAAATAGTGTAATTCTTTGCTGCAAACTTACCGCCTGCATCTGCGAAACTTACACTCGATGCCTTCACCAATGCCGGGCCGTATTTCGTGATATTATCCAATGTCACAGCAAGAGGTGCGGGTATATTACCTGTACTTGCTACATAGGGCTTTTCAAACGTAAACGCAGTCGGGAAACCAAGATGATATCCTTCTTCGGCACTAATGCCTCCCATGACGTCGTACAGAATATCGCCTTCGTTGATGCCTTCTATATGTTCCGGTTTATATGCAGCTAGTACATATGCTCCGCTTGCGTCTTGGATGATCAGATCGGTATCATCTATCTTGCGAATCACTATCGGACTTGAGTTCAAAACGAACGTCGAATCTTCCGATGGAGCACTCAATGCAGCAATGTTTTCGTATGGTGTGACACCTGTCCAATTTATGGAAATCTCCACGTCTGCTGCGTCTTCTGACGAAAGGGTGACTTTCGCATTTCCTGCACCTGCTGCCGGCGCTGTAATGGAAATCATAAGTCCTTTTCCGCTCTCGCTTTCCGCTTCTGTTTTGCCGATGCTGCTCGGAGAAAATGTTACGGCTTCGTTATTAGACGCTATGCTTATGGCTCCTTTCAGTTTGCTTCCTTTAATCACGATACTTTTTTGATATGCTTTGTTAGGACGAACATATCCTGCATAAACAGATGTTGGGTTGGCTTGAATGGTAGGAGTGTTGCTACCTCCTTCCCATAAATCAGCCCAACTGGTTACCACTTTGATCTCATCAATGAGCATATCGTCCGGAGTATTTCCGTTAGAGGCTAAAACGGCTCCCACAATAGCAGTTGCATCGGTCTGAGCTCCGGTGGGAGTCAAATTTGCTGCTTTGCTGATGGTCGGATTTTCTTTGGCAGGGTTAATATACAAGTTAACGACATCTACTTCATCGGAGAATATATATTCCGTTACTACCAAGTATGTCTCTCCGGTGGACAGGGCATTATCTGCAAAAACAGCTGTTTCCGTACGTTTGGCGATACCCAGATTATAAGTGTTGGCATCTACAGTTTTGATTTTCACTTGACCAAACATATAACCCGCTGCATTTGATGAAAGGCTGGACCACATTGAAGCAATGAGGTTTGTCGCACCTTGTGCTGAAGATGTTGTCTTTAACGAATTGACCTTCAGCAAGAATGCCATATAGACGGTTCCGCTGTTGGCCGTTTTTGTGAAACCCGTAAAGTCTTTACCGTGGTTGGCGGTGAATTTAGCTGCTTTGCCGGTTGTAGATATACAATAATTGGTGTATGTCAATTGTTGTTCGGCTACTTGGATGTATGTACTACCTAATGAGTTATACCATTTTCCGTCAGCAGTCATAGAAGTGCTATATTCTCCGGAGTTCAAGTTCCCGGTAGCACGGCTGTCGAATTTTTCATTAAACAGCACTTCTGCGTTTACTGTGCCGAGCGTCACCAACGCCGCACACAAAATTGTAAAAATTCTTTTCATACCTATAATATTTATTTGTATTATTCGTGAACAAAATCGCCTGCAAAATTACTGCTTTTTTTTGATATATGCAAATTTATTCTATAAAATTATTGCTTTTTGTATGATTTTATTGGCAAAAAGTCATAAATCATCAAAAAATTATAAAAAAATGTTAAAAATATTTGCAGGATTAAAAATTTTTGCGTACCTTTGCGCCGAATTTGTGACGTTTTGGTAAAATCACCCGTCTCACACGTACTTATTCCGAGAGAAGAACGTGGGTATTACGTGGGTATTACGTGGGTAGAACGTGGGTAGAACGTGGGTATTACGTGGTTAAAACGTATCACCAACGCGACCATCACGGGATCACGTCCCGAGAACGACCTAAGGACGACCTGAGGAAAAGCAAATAATAATAGTATTAATATAAAAAATTAGTTTGTTTATGAGAAGAATTTATTCCCTCTTCGCGCTCTGCGCATTATTCCTTTTTATTACCCCGCACGCGTATGCAACGGATTATACGATAGGAGATAATCAAACGACGAGTGATAATAATCTTTTGCCGTTCTCTATTGGTAGTGGATATAATGACTCTTTTACTCAGCAATTGTATTTGGCATCAGAATTGACTGCCAAAGGAGCGGCTACTGGTAATATTACTGCGATATCATTTAAGTATGTAGGTGCATCTTCTTCTACACTTTCTAATCCGAATCGGTCAAATGTGGAAGTTTGGATAAGACCTGTTAGTATTACCAGTTTTCCTAATGGTTATGGTTATGGTCCTTCTAATAAGGATAAGTCGGCTGGCACAAAATATTTTGAAGGTAGTGTAACTTTGCCAACTACAGCAAATACTTGGTACACTATAACATTGGATAATGCATTTGCATGGGATGGAACGTCAAATATTATCGTTACTATCAATGATAAAACCAATTCGCAGACAAATGGGTGGGCAAGAAATCATCTTGTGTATAGTGCGACTAATCGCGGAATTTATGCCGCAGCAAACAGTGCGGCACATGACGCTTCTGCGGCTTATGATATCGCAGGAACTAGAATCTCATATGTTCCGGTAATAAAATTCACTTTTGAAGATTCGGGCTCATCTATACCTCTTCCAACGTCTCCATCTGTAGATAATGAAACAACGAATTCAGCGGACATTCATTGGACAGCTGCAGAGGGCGCGGATTCGTATTCTATCCGCTATCGTACGAGTGTCGGGGCGTATGGAGAAGCAATAGACATTCCTGGCGGTGGTAGTGTGACTTCTTATACTTTGTCCGGTCTTGAAGATGGAATAACTTATTACTATCAAATTCGTACGAATGTGGGCTCGGATTATAGCGAATGGACAGATGAAGATAGTTTTTCTACTCTAGTTATCACTCATATTCACGATGGTATATCATTCTCCAAATGGGCATCGACAACTTCCATGCCTACTTCCGGTAACTACTATCTCGCTAATAATGTAGCGTTAGCCCCATACGATCCTACTACGATTACCCTTACTGACGACCTCAATTTGTGTCTTAACGGCAATACAGCTAATTTATACGGAACAAAAATCGTTGTTCCAGATGGTATAACGCTGGCCATCTATGATAATGTCGGCGGAGGTAAGCTTACCGGCTTTGTGGCAAGTGATGTAGGTGCGTTTGATATATATGCAAAAGCCCTTATAGTTGTATTTGGCGGTGGTGAACTCGAACTCCATCAGGGTACAATTGAGAATACGTATGTTCCTGATGAAGATGGTTCTTCCTACGCTATCTATTCCAACGGAACGCTTCATCTCTCTGGCGACGTGCTGATTAATAGTAACGACGCGGATATCTATTTGTATTCTACCAATGTTATCACTCTGGATGGAGCAATTAGCAACGCAGAAAAACACACGGTTTATAAAACGGGTGGTGCTATTACTTCCGGATGGTCAACGTATATGAGTAGCGCAGACCCGCGTGACTATTTTGAATCTGCTAATTCTGCTAGATCGGTATGTCTCAACGAAGGCGAAGCATCATTGAGATTGCTCTTGACGCTCTCCGAATCAAACCCAAATAGCTCCATTAGTACAAGTTATAATCAATTGGTAGATGTTAACCTTACCCGTTCCCTCACCTCCTCGCAGTACAATACCTTCTGTTTGCCGTTTGCATTGGACGATGACCAATTAGAGGAAATCTTCGGTGCAGGGTATGACCTTAGACAGTTAGAGAGTTCATCTTTTGATGGAGAAATGTTGAATCTTGTTTTCTCTGATCCTCTCAATGCTCTCGAAGCCGGTAAACCGTACTTGATCCAACCTTCACAGAACGTAGTGAACCCCTCGTTCGAAGGTGTAACGATCACTGCTATCTTACCGATTAATGTTGAGACTTCTTATGTTGATTTCAAAGGCAATTATGCTCCAACTGAGTTGACGAAAGACAACAAGAACCAACTCTTCCTTGATGCCGGCAATGAGCTCAAGTATCCGGTTGCAACCGCAAACCTCAAAGGTTTCCGCGCGTACTTTGAACTCAAAGGCGATGCCGCTGTATCTCTCTCTCCTGTCCGTGCCCGCATAGTGATGCAAGAAGATGCTGCAACAGGACTTGAGCAAACAAGCCAAGAGCCAAGAGCCAATAGCCAAAAGCTGATCAAGGACGGTCAACTCATCATTGAGCGCAACGGAACGCTCTATAACGCACAAGGTCAGGTGATTAAATAAATCTGAAATTTGAAATCATAAATTTGAAATCATAAATTATGTATAATATGAAACATTATAATTCACCCATGACGGCTATTCAGCCAATATACTACAGTTCCGTTCTCTGCGGCAGCGACCGTGTTAATTCTAACATTGACATTCACGGCGGAGACAACTCCGGCGACGTAACTGGAGCTTTCTAAAATCCACTCACGTAAACAGAGCGTTACGATCAACAAAAAAAAGAGTCGCGAGACTCTTTTTTTGTGTTAATAATGTTAATTTCAATGCTAGCATCCGCTGCGATATTAATTTTATTAAAATCAATAACATAAACATCATCGCAACTCTATCCGGCGGGTAACAGTCTGGCCATTTACTTTGGCGTAGAGGCGGTACGTACCGCGGTCTAACTCAAACTCAGCAAAATGACCTTGCTCTTTCTGTAGCAACTTACCCTGCATCGAGTAGATTCGTGCTTCCTCCATCTGTGTGGATGTTACCACCAGCGTGTTTTCGCGGAAGCGAACAGTGAAATTATCATTGTTTTTTGCGGCATCCGCGTAGTTTACACCGGTCAAAAGGGCAGCAACGGCTGCCAGAACAACTAATACCTTTTTCATTTTTTGTCCTTTCTTTTAAACGTTAGATCATTCGGATTTCTTTTTTTTTCAATCTTTTTTATACCTTATTTCGAAATCCGGTGCAAAATTACTGCCTTTTCCCGACACCGCCAAATATTTTACCCAAAAAGCGTTAAATTTCTACAAATTGCCTAATCGACTTTACAAATTATCAGCAACTATTTCCAATTGCTAACATTTTGTTATCTTCTATTAAGAAAAAAAGCGCCCGAAGACGCTTTTTCCAATCTGTACTCTGTATTCTGTACTCTGTATTCTGTACTCTGTACTCCTACTTCACTCTTATACCAAATACATTATACTCCTTCCCGTCGTGCACAATAATCACCTGCCCGTCACGGAGTATTTTCTCACATCTCACAGTGCCAACGGTCTCACTTCTCACTTCTTCTATTCCTTCTATTTCCTCAATAGCCGCCGCATCAGCGAACTTGATGGTCGAACCGAAATAAGTCGTTCCTTCGCCGAAGAGCACCGGCTGCTGGTTCTCGTCATAACTGATGGTGATGTTTCCGCTGACGATATACCATACCGCGCGAGCCCAACCTTCTTCGTCCATCAGCATTACGTAGCACGGGATAAGCACGTTGCCGTAGCGTCCGAGCGATGCGCTGAATGTACCGCTCTCTTCGCTGCCGTTGACAGGGTACGTACCGGCCGCCGGATAAGAGACGTCTGTGTACATGCCTAAATGGATATATGCCCTTAGGCCGTTGACATCAGCATTCTTCTGGGTCAGTAATATATCCAATATACCGTCTTTGCTCACCGTCTCGTCTTGCCATACAATCGAATCGGTTACAATCGTGATCGTCGCTTTCGTCTGCTGCTCGTCTGTGTACGGCTGATCTTTAGCGTCCGGTTGCGGCTGCGGATAGAGCGTTATCTGCGGTTGCTGGGTAAAGGAGAACCGGTACTCGCTGCCTATGTCATCGTGCATCACCATCGTATAGCGCCAGGTCTCGTTCTCCTGTGTCAGCGTCAGCGTTGCTTCCAAGAAGTTATACGCACTGCCGTAGAACATGTTCATCTCAAAATCGTTCTGGTTTTGGGACAACTGCAAGCCGATCAGCAACTTGTCGCTCAGCGTGTAACTGCCTGCCACTAACTCCATCGGTTTAGTCATGATGACATCTACGAGAACAGAGGGGTAGTCCTCATCCTGACTAAAATCGAAGGTATAGCGATATTTATTATTGGCGCTGTCGGACCGGTTGGAGATATAGGTGATCGCAACTTGGTTGATGCCAAGCGTCTTGTTCTCCGGCTCTCTCGGCTCTTCTTCCACCACGTAAAGCATATTATACCCGTGCGCGTAAATCTTAATGGTACTGCCGTTATGACTCTTAGCCTCGCCGCTGACGGTGATCGTGTCGCCTTTGTCATTGAAACTGACGGTCAGACTACCGCTCTCCAGGTAATACGGTGTGTATTGTCCCCAGTTGTCCTTGTCGCCGCGGATGGCTACATAACTCGGGTCATCCCCTTTGACGCTACCGAGGTACCCTTTGGATGCTGTCAAACTGCCTTCTTTGCCGCTTGCATCAATCGTGTACGTACCGGCAGGCATGTCCATCGTGTCGCTCAGCAGGCGCAGTTCAATCCAATCATAGGTCTCGTTCGCCATCTCGTTCAGCGTTACCTCGATATAATCGTCCCGTTCGCGGAAATGAACCACATCCGCGGTGAAGTTGATCGTAGTTGCCGTAGCCGGCTCAAAGCGGTACGGGTCAGGATCGGGTACTTCGCCATCTTCCGAATACTCGAAGACAGACGGGTTGATGGTATAACTGTACATTACGCCTCCCCGCTTAGCTTGCATATATCCGCTCAGGGTACATGTTCCGTCTCCGTTGGAGACGATGCTCAGCGTGTTCTTCGATTCCACTTGGCAGAGATAGGTCCAATCAAGGGCTGTTTCGCCTTCACGGGACTTATATATCTTGCTGTTGTTGTAATAAAACGAGCCGTCCTCATACGTGAAAGAACCGATGAGGGAGTGTTTCTTCGGCATTAAATCGATATACAGCGTGTAATCTCCGGTTTCTGAACTGGCAGTGACGGTAAGGTAGAAATTAGCCTTATCCACCGTCAGGTCTTCAATCTTGACCTTGCTGGCGGTTAAACTGATAGCGGCAGCGGCGTTAAACACCGCTGCTGCACATATAATGACAGTTAATATGTATCGTCTCATAATTCTACGCCAAACGCATTATATTCTTTTCCGTCCCGGATAATAATCATCTGTCCATCCCGGAGAATTTTCTGAGTCTGTACTCTGTATTCTGTATTCTGTACTCCCGTTGCCGTTCCATACGTAAAGTCAAACGCCGGAATTTGGAACGTATAGCCGTTCTCGCAGAGGAGGTTGCCGGAGAGGGTGTAGGTAGTACCGCTCTTCTTGTTGATAGTCACGGTTGAACCCGATGTGATCTTGGAGCCGGTATTGCTTCCGCGCGCTACCTTGGTCCATAGGCTCAGCGCGTCAGACGTAGTGAACGAGCCTGTCAGTTCATCGGTGCCCTCAAGATCGATCGTCGCGATGTACGTGATAGCACCTTCAACGCCTGTCACCGTCAGCCTGTAGCCGCCTACAATCTCAGAGGCTACCACTTTGGTGATGGTCAAGTTAACGGTTGTGTTGCTCTCGTCATATCCGAACGAGATTCCCTCTCCGTCATTGTCGCTGAAGTGGTAGTAATGTGCCGCCTCGATACGTTTCTTGCCATAAACGGACATCATGTTAGCGTCCAGATCCGTGCAGATAAGCGTTCCGCCGTAGAAACTGTATTGATTATTACCCTTATCTTTGATCATGATGGTACTCGTCGAGTCATTATTGAGGTTACGCTGCTTACCGTTCGATCCGATATTCAGATCCTTTACGTAGCAATAATTAGCAATCATGAAGATGCCTTCTCCGCGGGTGGAGAACTCACCTACGATGGAAGATGCCTGCGGGTAAATAGCGAGTTGCACCTCATAGTTGTGCTCTACGCTCGTCTCGCGGTTCTTGCCTCTACAACTCAGCGTCAGGAAATAGCGGATAGCACCGTAATCCGTGTTCTCGTGCGTTACGCTGATGCCGTTCACCGTCATGTCGTAGTCATACCGCTTCTCTACGTATTCGCCTGTGTAACCGAAAGCGAAGGGCTTCGGAGTAGCGTCTTTGAGACATACCTCGTCCTCTCCGTAGCAGTATTTATACAACCATGTACTATTTTGGACCACGCGCTCCGAGAAATATAACTCACCTGCGCTGACACCGTACGTATTCTCATCAATCTTGATGATGGTGAACGTAGAAATCTTGTCTTCTTTCAACTTGCGGCTGTTGCTTCCCTCGGTCAACTCGGTGCCCTGCATGTTAATCAGGTTTTGGTTGCCGTTTAGACCGTCATTGTTGAAGTTCGCACCTTCGGTCGTATAAACACCTTCCAGCGTGCGGTCGTCCGAGTTGATGACGAGCTTCACGGTGCGGGTGTACGTCTTGTTCGGGAACTGGTACTCCATCGCATACTTGCATTTTTGTGTGAAATTGAGCGTGAACTGGTTCTTGCTGTTGCTCTGCAGCGTATCCACCTTCATGTCGGTAATGGCACACAGGTAATAGTCGCCTACCTCATCCTTGGTCAGACTGAAAAGGAACGGAGTACGCGCAATGCCTTTTTTCAGAATCTTACTCTCATCGTAGCAATAGTCGTATTTATAGGTGTCTGCTGTAGAACCTGCGTTCTGAAAATAGAGACAACCTACGCTGATGCTGTAGTACTGATCATCTTCTTTGGTGATGGTGAAAGTGGACTCCGATCCCGAAATCAATTTACGTTTGGTGGTCGTAGCACCGTTCACGTAAACCAATTCGGTGTTGCTCATGTCAAAACGCTTCGAACCGCTTTCTGTATAAACACCCTCCAACTTCGAGTCATCGGCATGTAGCACCAGTTTGACGGTTGTGGTGTATACACCACCGTTAGGGGCGCTTTCATACATCGCCGTGTTCTTACATACCTGCGTCCAAGAAAGCGTAATTTGAGTACCGGACTGCGTTACTGTCATGTTGGTCGGGGCAGCAAGGTAATTGTAATTGTAAGCATTACCTGCTATTGTCAGCGCACACAGCGCCGTTAATAAAAAGAGTTTTTTCATATGCGTTTATCTTTTATCTTTAATTCGTTCACTCGTTCATTCTGTATCAGAATATCTCTACGTTATTCGGATTGGCAGATTCATTACCACCGGAAATCTCCGGACTGTTGCAAATCACGTGCAAACTCTGCATCTTTTCTACCTCCGTCTGAGGCTGTATATAGTTCTTTTTCATAATGCTAACTATTTAACGGTTTAACAGTTTAACGGCTTAACGAATTTGGTTTCCCATTACGTTGTACTCCTTGTCTCCGCGGATAATAATGATCTGTCCGTCACGAAGTATTTTCTCACTTCTCACAACGTCAGTGGTCTCACTTCTCACTTCTCCAATTCCCGTAGCAGTACTCTCCTTCTCCACAATGCGTATAATTGCACCGTTGCGGATAGGAGCGCCGAGCGAAGAACCGGAACCCACTTTGATATATGCACGGAAACCGTTCATCGTTCCGTTCGCACTCGGATAGTAGAGCGTGTTGTTCGACGATAAGAAGAGCGTACTCTGGTCGTTGGCTATCAGCGGGTAGGGGTTGAAGATTGCGTATGGAGAGCAGTCATCGGACACCTTTTCGGTCGAAGGCTGATAAGCAGCAACGGTTACATTGCGGAAGTTCAGCGGCGTCAGACGCTCGTTAGTCGGTGTTCCGGCGTAGCGTACAAAATACGGTTTACCGGCTACTATCTCGCTTACCTCGGTCAGGTAGATGTTTACTTCTGTTCCGCTTTCAGAACGCTCAAACTCTTTGATGGTAAATCCATGCAACGGACAATTCTCGTCTGCAATCTGTGCAGCACTCAAATCAAACGGCAGTGCCAGCGTGCAGTAGTCCCCGTTCCGTAACAACGGACGTTTGATCGTGACATCTAAGGTTTGATCCATCACTGCCTCCAGACGACTCTCGTTATCCGTAGCGGAAGCAAGGTCTTCAAAGATGATGCCTTTAGACACTTGGATGTCATCAATATAGAGGGTTCCCTCGTTTGTACCACCGCAGTACCGGATAGCGATGTGTGCGTTTGCACTTACGTTGGTAAAGAAGACATCTGCTTCCTGATGACTATTAGAAGGTGCGATAGGTTCACCTACGGCTACGAAAGTACTTGCGTCTCCGCCTTCGGTCATGTATCCGACCTGAATCTTACCATACGTATGCGTGTTGTCATCTTTGCTTCCGTAATACCAGAAGGTCATATGCAGACCGCTTAACGATGCAGTAAGCTTAGGCAGTACTGCCGTTTGTGCGGAAGCGGATGTACCCGGACCCATGCGCAGAGACTTGATGGCAGTATGTCCATAACCGTTATATACATAGACGTTACCGTCAGCTCCTTCGTGTTTCTGCCAGCATTGCGGCATCTTTCCGGCATCTGTGGACTCGAAATCTGCTGTCCAAGGAAGCGCACTGATGCTGTTGCATTCCGTAGTGAATTCGATTTTGATAGGAGTGCTCTGCTTGCTTGCACCGCAATAAGAACGCAGATAGAACTCATAGTCTTTGTTGGCAGTGAGACCCGTCAAGTTGACTTCACGTACGCCTTCGCCCAAGAGGGTAGCACTTGCCCAATTCGGGTCACTTTCACTCCACTGACGGCAGATATATTGATATTGTGTCTCATAACCGCCATCCGATATAGCCCAACTTACATGAGCTGTATTAGCTGTGATGGCATTTACGCTCAGAGCATTCGGCTTACCGCATTCTGCTATATCTACCAGCAGATTATCTACGAACGCTTGTGCGTCAATGTTCGTTGCATTATAATAGCGGATAGCCAGATATTTAGCATCGCTGCTGATACCGCTCAACTCTTTTTCGTAAGGCAATTCACCATAACTGGTATTTCCAACACCGAGACTCGGCAATGCTTCTATCGTTACGTAGGTAACTCCGTCTGCTTCGACATAACCTAATTCCATAGAGCAGTGACGGCTGCGATAATAGAATTGGATGAGGAGTTTATCCAAGTCTTCAGTGAACTCAGGCAAGATGGCGATTTGCTCATTATTGCCGGCAAACATAAGGCTATTTGCTTCATCACCAAAATCGATACCATATGCATGTCCGTTGTGTGCAACTTGCGGATATTCAGAGGTGCTCTGTTTGCTCCAGTTGATTGGAAGTGCTCCGGCTGTCTCGCTTTCGAAATCATTGCTGTACGGAACGGCTTGTGTCGTTTTGGTTAAGAAAGATATCGGTGCAGTCCAATTCGCCTCTTCCTCTTCCGAGCATGCAGGGAGCAAGCATGCTTGATATCCGGTATAACCGGTTAATCCGCTCAACGTGTGCGGCTCGGCATAGTCAGCAGAAGCAATAGTTGCATAACTCCAAGCGTCTGAACCTTTCTTATAGCGTATTTTCTTTACATTGCCGCTCCAAGAAAGGGTAGCGCCGTTGGTAATAGGTGCAGCTTGTATATTCGTGATATAATGGCACGGACGAGCAATTATCTCTACATCATCCAAATAAGCATACTGGTTCGCTGTACTGAAAGTGCCGACAAAATAGATGAGGACAGTCTCTCCGGTATATTCAGCGAGGTCGATGATCTTGGTAGTCCAGCTGGCATGAGCGTTGCCAAGATTAGTCGGAATGAGCGTTCGGCTGCTACCACCGTCTGTAGAGATATACAAATCCACTTGTGCGCCATTTTCATTTCTCCATTCGAATTGGAGTATAGCTGCTTCGCTCAGCGAAACAGGCGGCATACGCAGTTCAGCGCTACCACTCAACCCGGTACGGAGCATTGCATCAAATTGACCATAGGAAGGAGAATGTGCATACCAGCGGTAAGTACCTGTTGCAGGTGTTGCCTCCCAGCAAGACGGTAGAACGAATTCTGCACTGAAGTGCTCTTCGAACGGCATCGAAGCTGCTGCACAAGGAGTGGTGAACGAAGCAGTCTCGCTCCATTCGCTTTGGTCATCTATCGCGCAATAACCTTTAATACGTACTTCATATATAGTGTTGGCGCTCAAACCGGTTATGTCAAATTCCGGAGTAGTGCTGATAGCCTGCTCTGCGCTCCACTCACCGCCTTCTGCGCGGTACTGGAGACGCCATGCAGTCTCGCTTGCGCCTGCTGTCCAACTAATATGTGCAGAAGCGGAAGTAAGATCGCTGGCCTCTATATTAGTCGGCGGGAAGCAGGTCGGCACTTTGTGAACGCTTACATTGTCAATAAACATAACACCCGTACTGGTATAGCCTGCGCTCGGCTCGGTGTAGAACTGGATTCTAATAGTGTGTCCGTTGCTGCCCGTCAAAGGAATAGTAGCTGTCGTTAACTCACCGGGATAGGCGGACGATGTGCCGGCAGGGTTGTTGTATGAACCAATTTGGTTGAACGCACCGCCGTCTATGGATAACTTAATAAGCAAGTTGCCGCTTGTTGCACGGTTAGCATAATCAAACGTCAGCTCATAGTCTTTTCCGTCGTTAGGAATAGTGAAACTCGGCGTATTGATGAGAGCTGTACCGCCATCAACAGTCGCGTTGTTCATGCGGAGCATGTTGTTGCCTGCAGAGGGTGCATAAGTGCCCCATATGTAGTAACTTTGATCCAAAGAAGGAATACCGGTAGATGCCGAATTGTTCCAACATTCAGGTACAATATTTTCTGCCATTTCATCGAAATTCTCATTCCATGAGGTAGTGGCATTGACGCTGATAGCATCGCAGTCGGTGCGGAAAGAAACAGGACCGCTCCAACCGCTCTCACCTGCCAAACCTCCGCATACTGCTTTAACGCGTACATAATATAAGGTGTTGGAACTACTTAAACCGGTTAATGTATACGGGTTACTATTGATTACATTACCTTCGTTTACATCGGTCCAGTTTGTTCCATCGGTGGAATACTGCATTTTCCATGCCGTTTCTTCGTTTTCTGCCGTCCAACTGATAGTTGCACCGGAAGTGGTAATGTCGGAAACAGAGAGAGCAGACGGAGCGTCGCATTCCGGAATCAAATCAACGGTAATGTCGTCAATGTCCGAATAGCCGGCATCACTGCTTCCTCCTTGGTGACGGATAGCAATACGGGAACCGGCAGGCGCGCCTGTCATCGGGAAAGGATTTACGTAGGTGTATTCTGCCACTTTCTCAAATCGCTCAAGATAGGTAAATGTGGTGGGGTCGTTAATATCTGTAATATATCCTAATTCAGTCCGTCCGTACGCGTTATCTGTATAGCGATTGTTGTACCAGAAAGAGACGGCAAGATTAGCTGTTTCCTCTTCGAATGGAGGTAAAATGATAATGGTAGTACTGGTAGAACCACCTCCGTAGGAGAATAACGATTTTCCTGAACCTCCATGTGCGTACGAAGCTGTCCCGTTAACGTACGGCATTTCGCCGACAAAGCCGGTAGCACAGTAATAACCTATTTTAGCCCAACAATCTGGAATAGAATTAGATTCATCTTCATCAAAATTATGCGTCCAAGGCAATGAGGTAATGCCGCTGCAAAGCGTTCTGAATGTACGGACAATAGATGCAGCGCTCTCTTCTCCGTTGTATCCTTTTACACGTACATAATATAGCGTGTTGTCATTTAAACCGGATAGAGTGTATGAATTGGTGTTAACGGCAACCGCTTCGATCCAAATCTCACCGTCTGTAGAGTATTGCAAGCGCCACGAAGACATGCCGTTTTCATTCCACGAAAGAGTAGCCCCGTCGCTGGTTATATTCGAAACAGTCATGGAAGTCGGGCACACGCTGGTCGGCTTGACATCAACAGTTATGTCGTCGATGTAAGCATATCCGTATTTGCTACCGTTGCAATATTTAATAGCAAAATGGTCTCCACTCGATGCTTCCGGCATAACGAAGTCTTGAACCTGGATAAAGTCAGCGCTTTGCTCCAAGGGGTCACCTACGGCTACAAACGTCTCGGCATCTGTCGGGTCGCTAATATAGCCTAATTGAATGTTACCGTAATTATTTTCCGCAGTACTAACAGAACTTTTATACCAGAAAGATAATCCCAGAGAATTGATAGCATCTGCAAATTCAGGGAATACGGCAATAACTTCCGAATTAGTACTTCCTCCATATATACGCATGGATCTTGTCCCTGTTTTGGTAGTGCCTGCTGCAGCGGAACCGGAAAAAGGTCTTACTGTTGCAGTACCATTTTTTAACTCTGTCCAACAATTGGGTGCGGTACTAGTACTCATACCTTCAAAACCTTCCTCCCAAGGCAATGCAGAGTGTGCGATGGTTACGCAAGGAACGGTAAATGCCGAAGAAGCCACAATCTTACTGGTACCTCCGGGACCTTCTGCAAGCAAGAAGAATTTATAGGAAGCACCGGGAACTAATCCATCAAGAGTAACTGAGTTGGTTGAAATAGTATGACGATTTGCAATCCAGGTCTCATCCGTCAATGTACTAAGAGTAGTGCTGGAAGGCAAACAGCAGTATTGGAATGTGCTTGCCGAAGAAGTCCAACTAAACGTCAAATCGCTGCGAGAAAGCCCTGTCGGAGCAGCGCAGTAGGATTCAGGAGTGTAACTGAAACCAAAATTACCAAGTGCATATTCGGTTTTTGCTACATTGGTGAAATAATAACAATAGGTGTAATTGTACGTAGAACTATTTTTTTCAAATCCCAACCATCCATTACTGCTGCTAATCGCGTAACTCCCTTCAGCAGTTTTATTAATGGTTAATTTGGATTCTTGATCCGAGCGAAGCATACGACCGGTATTTGACCCGTAAGCCGCTTGAGAATTGGCGTTGATTTTATTACTATTCGCACTATTAGTACTCTTGTATGTTCCTTCCAGAGTACGGTCATTGGATTCGAGAATAAGAGTAGCGGTTGAATTTCTAAACCAACTGCCGCCACTATTCCTACCATCCTGCGTGATGGTTACTGTAAATTGGTTTTTTGTAATGCTGTTCAACTGACTTACTGACACATTGGTAACAACGGCAGTATAGTCCAGCGCCCACGCGCTAGCGCACGTGAAGATAAAAAATAATAAAGAAAGTAAGATCTTTTTCATATGACTAATACCTTTTATAATTATCAATTTCAAAATCACGGGATATATACTACGTATATATAGGATGGTGTAGGATACGATATACCCTCGATCCTCCACCGATTTACTTACTATTTGCCTCTAAGGTTTCCTCTTTGAACAAAAAACAGCGGCGAACCGCCGTTCTTTGCTCATGAGTAAGTAAACTTTTAAAATCCGATGCAAAAGTACTGCTTTTCTCTGAAATATGCAAAAAAGATGTGCAAAATCGCTTAAAAAATTATATTTTGCACACCTCACTTTGCAAAACGACACTTAAAACCGCCCTTTGCAACATAAAATGTTTTAGTCGTTCAATGGTATGCGCTATGATGAACGATACTAATTTTGTACAAAAAAACCTTCAAAAATTGTATTTTTATATAAAAAACGACTTTCTAAAGTCTTTTTTTTTGAAAAAAATTTGCACTATTCAAAGTTTTTTTGTACCTTTGCACCCGAATTTTAAACGTATGGCCTTATGGATTATTCAGAAGTGGAGCAATTGTATATCATCAGTGATCGTAAGATTCGTGAAGTAGATACTTCTTTTCATCGCTACCTTTATGATCAAATCAATTGGAATAACCGCATCATCGGTATCAAAGGGAACGGTGGTGTGGGTAAGACGACTTTGGTGTTGCAGCATATCAAAGAAGCGTTTCCGGATCGGAGTAAAGTGCTCTACGTGCGTTTGGATAATATGTGGTTCAAGACGCACGACTTGATGGATCTGGTGGAATACCACTACACACACGGAGGCACGCATGTCTTTTTAGATGAGGTGCATCACTTGCGCGGTTGGGCAGGCTACATCAAGGGTATGTATGATGACTATAATGACTTGTATGTGGTTTATACAGGGTCTTCCATGTTGGAAATCTCTCAACGCGAGACCGACTTAGGCAGGCGGCAACGTGTTTACACGCTCAATGGTATGTCGTTTCGGGAGTTCTTGAATTTTGAAGGATATAATGTAGGTAAACCTATCACATTAGAACAATTGCTTACCAATCATGTACAGATTGCATCAGATCTTTGCAAAGGGAAAAAGATATTACCGCTCTTCGATGCCTATTTGCAGCATGGTTGCTACCCGTTCTATAGAGAAGAAGGAGACAGTTTCTTTGAGCGTTTACATGGTGTGGCGTTGCATGTGATAGAAAACGATTTACCGCAAGTTGAGGATATCTCTTATACCACGATTGAAAAGATCAAGCGCATGCTGATGATTTTGGCTGAACGTGTACCGCTGATGCCAAAGATGGCTGAATTGTATAGGGAGTTAGAGACCAACCGCGAAAACGGTAATAAGATGTTGGCTTTGCTTGCGAAAGCGGGATTATTAGCGCTGTACTCACACGAAATAATAAATCTTAACAGCCTCAACAAGCCGGACAAGATATATCTTAATAATCCTAATTTGATGTACTGCTTAAGCACGCATATTGACAAGGGCACACTGCGTGAGACTTTTTTCTATGACCAAATGCGCAATATCAGCGAAGTGCTACTTCCTAAGAAAGGTGATTTTATGATCAATCGGGAATATTTGTTTGAAGTAGGAGGTAAAGGCAAAACGTTTGATCAGATTAAAGACGAGCCGAAATCTTACCTCGCTATCGGCGATATAGAGACAGGGCATTTCAACCGTATCCCCCTTTGGATGTTCGGATTGCTGTATTAAACACTCCTTTTAAACTATTTCGAGGCGCGGAGGTAGAGGGGAACGGAGAGGGCGAGGAAGACAAAATTCGGGAGCCATGCCGCCATGAAAGGCGACATCACGTTGTTGACGGAGAACGTGGTACTGACCGTTGAGAACAAGATATACACCGCCGATAGTGCTACACCTATACCGAGGTTCTTACCCATACCGCCTCGTACTTTGCGGCTGCTGAGCGTTACGCCGAGCAGCGTCATGATGAACGCGCCAAGCGGCGATGCCCAGCGTTTATGGTACTCAACCTCAAATGCCTTCACATTGCCGGAACCGCGCTCCAGTTGGCGCTTGATATAATGGCGTAACTCAGGTGTGGTCATCTGCTGCGCCTGTTCTGCCGTGATAAACAGCTCATCGGGGATGATGGGCATGGAGATCTCCTTCCGCTGCCCGCGCTCTAAGGTCTCGCGCATGCCGATGAACTGCCGCTCGGTGTAGTTATCCAGATGCCAGCATTCGAGCGAGTCGTAGTAGATACGATCGGCAGTGGTACGCATAACCAGCGTCTTGCCTTCGAACTGCTCTATTGAGCATCGGTAGCCGATACCCGAACGGCGTTGGAAAGACTCGATATAGAGCACACAGCCCGGCTCCACCTCCATCTGGATATTGCGTGCGTTCTCGCTCGTGAAATGCTCGATATACTTATCCGTGAAGGCTAACATATGCTGGCTGCTTTTGGGGATGACCCATCCTCCGAGCCATAGTGCCAAGACAAAGAGCAGCGTAGCCGACACCGCATAAGGCACCATCAGACGATGGTAACTCATTCCGGCTGCGTGCATGGCGATGATCTCCGAGTTACCCGCCAGTTTGCTTGTGAAAAAAATGACGGAGATGAAGATGAACAGCGCACTGAACATGTTCATGTAATACGGAATGAAGGGAAGGTAATACTCCTTGATGATCTCCATAAGCGGGATCTGGTTCTCGAAGAAATCGTCCATCTTCTCCGTCAAGTCAAAGACGATAGCGATAGACAAAATGAGCACGATGCTAAAGAAAAACGTGCCCAAAAATTTCTTGATAATATATAAATCCAGCTTTGTCATTTTATAACCTCTTCATCAGATCCGGTAGGACGGAGGCTTTCCATGCTGCAAAATCCCCGGCGAGGATGTGTGCGCGGGCTTGGGTGACGAGGTCGAGATAGAACGCCAGGTTATGGATCGAAAGCACCTCGAGTCCCAGCATCTCTTGCGCGTGTATTAAATGACGAACGTACGCACGCGTGTACGCATGATCGACATAACTGCAACCCGTCGGATCCAACTCCGTGAAGTCATCCTCCCATTTCTTATTGCGCAGGTTCATCACGCCCTGCCATGTAAAGATCATACCGTTGCGCCCGTTGCGGGTAGGCATCACGCAGTCGAACATATCGACGCCGCGCTCGATCGCTTCCAGTATATTCCATGGTGTCCCGACGCCCATCAGGTAACGGGGTTTGTCTTGAGGTAGGATATCATTGCACACCTCGATCATGTCGTACATGATCTCTGTCGGTTCACCTACCGCCAGCCCGCCTATCGCGTAGCCGTCTCGGTCGAGGTCGCGCAGGCGCTTACATGCCTCTTGACGCAAGTCCGTATAGGTACATCCCTGCACGATCGGGAAGAGATGCTGCTTATAGCCGTACAGGTCTTCCGTGTTGTCAAAGCGCTCGATGCAGCGGTCGAGCCAACGATGGGTGCGGTCCATCGAGTCCTGCGCGTATTTCTTATCCGCCGTTCCCGGGCAGCACTCATCAAACGCCATCATGATATCCGCGCCTATCTCGCGCTGTATATCCATCACGTTCTCCGGTGTAAAGAGCAACTTGCGGCCGTCAATATGACTGCTGAACCGCACGCCCTCCTCGTTCATCTTGCGTATGTCGGTCAGGCTGAACACCTGAAAACCTCCGCTGTCGGTCAGTATCGGTCGAGTCCATCCCTCAAAGCGATGCAAGCCGCCCGCCTGATGCAGTATCTCCGTACCCGGACGCAAGAACAAATGGTACGTGTTACCCAGGATGATCTGCGCTTTGATATCGTCCTCCAGCTCTTTGCGCTGCACGCCTTTGACCGTTCCTACCGTGCCCACCGGCATAAAAATAGGCGTTAGGATGTCGCCGTGGTCGGTATGTATAACCCCGGCACGCGCCCCAACGCCTTTTGCCTCGCTATGTAATTCGAAGAATGTCATAGTTTGTTATTTTCAGGGAAGATGATAGCGGGTTTGAAGCTTTTGGCTTCTTGCGGTTCCATCATAGCATATGCCATGATGATGACCGTGTCGCCTACGTTCACCAGGTGGGCGGCAGCGCCGTTCATGCATATGCACCCGCTGCCGCGCTTACCCGGTATTACATAGGTTTCTAATCGGGCACCATTGGTGTTATCCACCACCTGAACGCGCTCGCCGGCATAGATATTCGCCGCCTCCATGAGCGCCTCGTCAATGGTGATCGAACCAATGTACTCGAGATTCGATTCGGTTACCCGAACACGATGGATCTTGGATTTTAATATATTCAATAGCATATTAGATCCAGCGAACGTAGCAGAAGTCCATGCGGTGCGGTAACAACTCGTTCTGCGGATACATACGCAGACCGAATTTCATACCACCTGCATAGTCGAGCTGGTACACATTCTCGAAGAAGAGATGACTACCTTCCACATGCTTGAGCAACAGCGGTTCTACTTCGTAGAGTTTGTCGTTGTTGTGGGTCGAAGTACGGATAGCAACCAACTCAACGCCGATACCGGTGTCGTTCAGACCCTTCGTGTCGAGTTCAACCGCTACGCGGAACTTATCACCTACGTTGAGGCTGTTGTCATTCAAGTTCGGCGCCTCTACTCTTGCTACCTCGATCTCATCCCAGTGAGCTACGATATTCTCTTTCCATGCTGCAATTTCCTTGGCAACTTTGTAGTTGTCCGCCATGAGCATGTTGTGGCGTTTCGCCAGTTTGTAATAGAATTTATCGAAATAGTCGTCCATCATGCGCTTCATCGTGAAACGCGGAGTGATCTTGGTAACGGAGTTCTTGATATACTGAATCCACTCGGGGCTGTAACCCTTACTGTTCTTTGCATAGTACAGCGGAATGATCTCGTTCTCGAGCATGGTGTAGATAGTAGCGGCATCGAGCTGATCCTGGTGCGCCTGGTTCTCATAAGTGCGGTGCTCGGTCAGTGCCCAGCCTGCGCCTTCTACATAACCCTCGTACCACCAACCGTCTTTGACGGAGAAATTGAGAACGCCGTTCATCTGCGCTTTCTCACCGGACGTACCGGAAGCCTCCAACGGACGGGTAGGCGTGTTCAGCCATATATCCACACCGGAGATCAGACGTTTAGCCAGACGCATATCGTAGTTCTCGAGGAAGATGATCTTACCGAGGAACTGCGGCATACGGCTGATCTCGATGATACGTTTGATCAGACCTTGACCACCACCGTCTGCGGGGTGTGCCTTACCGGTGAAGAGGAACTGAACAGGGTAGTTCGGGTTGTTCACTAGCTTGTCCAGACGCTCAAGGTCGGTGAACAGGAGGTGCGCACGTTTGTACGTAGCAAAACGACGACCGAAACCGATGATCAGGTTATTCGGGTTCATCTCGCTCAGCGCACGAATGATACGACCCGGGTCACCTTGGTTTTTCATCCAATCGTCCTTGAACTGCTCCTTGATATAATCCATCATCTTGCGCTTCAAGCCCATACGCGTAGCCCAGATCTCTGCATCGGGTATATCGGCATAGGGCTTCCACATATCGAGGTTCGATTGGTCGTTCTGCCAGCCTTTCGGCAGGTATTTGTTATACACCGCTTTCCAATCGGATGCAGCCCAAGTCGGCATATGTACACCGTTGGTGACATAGTCCACATGCAGTTCCTCTGGGAAATAACCCGGCCAAACAGGGCTGAACATCTTCTTGCTCACCTCGCCATGCAACCAGCTCACACCGTTTGCCTCTTGGCAGGTGTTGAGTGCGAAGACAGACATCGAGAACTTCTCGCCGTTGTCGTCCGGGTTGGTACGACCCAAACCAATCAGGTCATGCCACTCAATACCGAGTTTACCGGCATACTCATTCATGTATTTATAGAAGATATCCTCCTCGAAATAGTCGTGACCTGCAGGCACCGGCGTATGGCAGGTGTACAGGCCGCTTGCGCGAACAACCTCCTTCGCCTCGTTGAAACTCAAACCTTCAGCCACGAGGTCCACGAGACGTTGCAGACCCATCAGGGCAGCATGACCCTCGTTGCAATGATAGACATCTTTCTTGATACCGAGTTTCTGGAGGGCCATCATACCACCGATACCCAGCATGATCTCTTGTTTGAGGCGGTTCTCGTTGTCACCACCGTAGAGCTGGTGCGTGATCTGACGATCCCATTCGCTATTGAGCTCATTATCAGTATCTAACAAGTACAGGTCCATACGACCTACCGCTACTTTCCAGAGGTACGCTTTCACTGTGCGACCAGGGTACGGAACCTCGATCACCATGTTCGAACCGTCTTTCTCCTTCACTTGCGTGATAGGCAGGTTGGAGAAGTTCTGTGCCTCGTAGTTAGCGATCTGCTGACCTTCCGGACTCAAGGTCTGTGTGAAATAGCCGTAACGGTAGAGGAAACCGATAGCGGTCATGTCGATATTGCAGTCCGAAGCCTCTTTGATATAGTCACCGGCAAGGATGCCCAGACCACCCGAGTAGATCTTCAGCACATGCGTCAGACCGTACTCCATCGAGAAATAAGCGATCGTCGGTTTCTTCTTGTCTTTCGGGGTGTCCATGTATTTGCGGAACTCAGCATATACCTCGTTCAGCTTTTTCATGAACTTCTCATCTTTGGTCAGTTCAACCATGCGGTCGTAACTGATCGTGTTGAGCAGTACAACAGGGTTCGAGTTAGCGCGATGCCATGCATCGAGGTCAATATAGCGGAACAGGTCCTTTGCCTCGCCATACCAACTCCACCAAACGTTGTACGCGATCTCTTGCAGTTTGCTCAGCTCTGCGGGCAGCGTAGCATGAATGTTACACTCCGTCCAATTCGGCTGATTAACATTACTTACTTTAACTTTCATATGATATTTGTTTTATTTATTTTCGACTTTTCACGCAAAAAAGCGTGCAAAGTTACAACTTTTTTTGCATATGTGCAAGAATTTTTGTAATTTTGCACTCGATTTTACGATTTTGTTCACTCTAATTAGCAAAAAATGTTTTTGAATCACGACATACAGAGCGAGATCCTTCGCAGACGCGACATGCGCGATGTCTTCACTTTCACCATCGATCCCGCTGATGCAAAAGACTTCGATGATGCCCTGTCGTTTGAATGTCTAATAGCCGAAGGCAATCTAACAGGCGAAGCCGATCTTACAGCGTCAGCGGTCTTACAGGCGCAGCCGGTCTATCGCATAGGCGTCCACATCGCCGACGTCTCCTTCTATGTCAAGCCCGGCACGAAAGTCGATGACGAGGCCTACCAACGCGGCACGTCCGTTTATCTCGTCGATCGCGTACTCCCTATGCTCCCCGAAGAACTATGCAACGACAAGTGTTCGCTTCGTCCCAACGAAGACAAACTCTGTATGTCCGTTATCTTCACCATGGACGCCGACGCGCATGTTCTCAAACATAAGATCTGCCGCACCGTCATCCGCTCCAACGCCCGCCTCGATTATTTTCAGGCGCAGGAAATTATTAAGGGCGGAGATTCTGTCGAGACCTCGAGATCTCGAGATCACGAGATCACGACCGCCCTTCTAACTCTCCATTCTCTCGCCGCCAAACTCCGCGCAGAACGCATTGCCAACGGAGCGCTCACCATCGAACAAGACGAAATGCGCTTCAAACTGGACGAACACGGCTATCCCACCGAGATATACTTCGAGCAACCCAACGAGGCCCATCATCTGATTGAAGAGTTCATGCTGCTTGCCAACAAGACCGTAGCCAAGGCGGTAGGATCGGGTAGGCCCTTCGTCTATCGTGTACATGATGTCCCTGATGCCGAGAAACTCGAAGAAATAAAGAAATTCAAGCGTCAATGCGCCATGACCGCCAAAATGCGCCATCATGCCGTCTCGCAAGAGACCATTGACCGCGCCATCAATATGCTCACCATTCGAGCACAAGCCAAAGCCGTCTATTCCACCTATAACATCGGTCATTACGGCCTCGCTTTCTCCCATTATACCCATTTCACGTCCCCTATCCGTCGTTATCCCGACCTGATGGTGCACCGACTCGTGGAAAAATATATCCTGACGGGCAAGCCGATCTCGCTCACCCGCGAAGAACTGGAAGAGAAATGTGAACATTGCTCGGCGTGCGAACAGGAAGCCACGCAAGCCGAACGCGATTCGATCAAGCAGTTCCAAGCCCTGTGGATGAAGGAACATGTGGGCGAAATCCTCTCCGGACATATATCCGGCGTCACCGATTTCGGCTTCTTTGTCCAACTGGATGAATCCCGCTGCGAAGGACTTATTCACATGACCACCATCGAGCACCCCGAAGACTATGTTTTGGGTGACCCCGTGACCGTACAAGTGGTGCGCGTTGATATAAATCGTTCACAAATCGACTTCGAGTTAGCTTAAAATTTGCATATATCAAATATTTTTCGTAATTTTGCAGCGAAAATGAAAAAGCGCCTATACATACTCATCGTTTTGTGCCTGCTCAGCATCGCGTATGCGCACGCACGAACTATAATACTACGTACAGGCGCGCGTGTGAGCGGCACGGTGGTCTTTGAGAACGAAGAAGTGGTCATCATCCGCAATGCCGAAGGGGCACGATTCCAGTACCCGCGTTCGGAAATCGCTCAGATCGTTGACGACGAAGTCGAGACCTCGAAATCACAAGATAACGAGATCTCGAAAGAGGAAACCACCAAGACCAAGAAAGTGTCGCTGCTGTTAGAACTCGGAGCGGGTGCAGCTGTGCTGCCGAATGAAGCGGCAGGCGGTGCGTTTGACGTGGATATGCTGGTGGGCTCGCACCATATAGGCGACAAGCACCTATTCATTGGCGGCGGTTTCGGTTACCACGGACTGTTCTTAGGAGCAAACAAATATCATTTCATGCCGATTCAGGTAGCACTCCGTGTACCGTTCCTCGAGACCAGGCATGCGCCGTTCTTCGGAGCTTCGGTAGGCTACGGCATCGCGCTGAGCAAGAACTACAAAGGCGGTATCTATGCCGGTATTGATTTCGGTTACCGCTATGCAATCAACCCCAAGACGGCTGTTGCCGTAACGTTTTTTACACAACTGCAGCAAGCGAAAATAACCACTACGGAAATCATTGAATCCGATAACTATACGAACACCGCCGGACGTGTTTTTATCACGCCGGGCATCAAATTGGGACTGTATTTTTGAAAGCACCACGCGAACATAGGGTCAGTATCATGCTCAATGAAAGCGAGCAGCGGGCGTTGGACCGTTTCTGCGATAAGTACAACGTCAAGAACCGCAGTCGTCTCATCCGCGAAACGCTCATGCGCGCCATCCTCAAGCAGATAGAGAATGATCAACCGACACTTTTCGACTGAAAACTGAATACTGAAAACTAAAACGCCTCCCGTTAAGGAGGCGTTGTCATTAACCCAAGTAAGTCTGCAGAATCTTGCTGCGGTTACCGGATTCCAGTTTGTGGATTGCTTTCTCTTTGATCTGGCGTACACGTTCGCGGGTAAGATGGAACTCATCGCCTATCTCTTCCAGCGTTTTCTCCGGCATGCCGATTCCAAAGAACTTACGCAAGATGTCCGCTTCGCGCGGGGTTAGGGTAGCGAGCGCACGGCTGATCTCGGTGGAGAGCGACTCATTGATTAGACCACGATCCGCATTCGGCGAATCTTCGTTGACCATGACATCGATCAGACTGTTGTCCTCTCCTTCGACGAACGGCGCGTCCACACTCACATGACGACCCGACATCTTCAGCGTATCAGCAATCTTGTCCACCGGTACATCCAGCATCTCGGCGAGCTCTTCGGCACTCGGCTTGCGTTCGTTCTCCTGTTCGAAACGCTGGAAAGCCTTGTTGATCTTGTTCATCGAACCCACTTGGTTCAAAGGCAAGCGCACAATACGGCTTTGCTCGGCGAGCGCCTGAAGGATAGACTGACGAATCCACCATACGGCATACGAGATGAACTTAAAACCACGAGTCTCATCGAATTTCTCTGCTGCTTTGATCAGGCCGAGGTTGCCTTCGTTAATCAAGTCCGGAAGGCTCAAACCCTGGTTCTGATACTGCTTGGCAACAGATACTACAAAACGTAGGTTGCTTTTGGTTAGTTTCTCGAGCGCCGCGCGGTCTCCGTTACGGATACGACCCGCCAACTCTACTTCTTCTTCCACCGAAATGAGATCCTCCCGACCGATCTCCTGAAGATACTTGTCGAGAGAAGCAGACTCACGATTGGTGATTGATTTTGTAATTTTTAATTGACGCATGTTTTAACGTTTAGCGTTTAATGTATGTGATCCGGTCGGGATTCGAACCCGAGACCCACAGCTTAGAAGGCTGTTGCTCTATCCAGCTGAGCTACCGGACCCCGCTCCGTTTTGGGGAGCGCGCGCAAAAAAGCGCGCAAAGGTACTGCTTTTTTTTGAATTGTGCAAATTTTTTCGCACTTTTTTGCGTTTTTACCCTCTTTTTTTTAGAGCAAACTGTCAAAAAGTTGTGCCAAATCCTGTTTTCTGCACGCTCCAACGTGACGATTAACCAGTTCACCGTTGTTAAAGAAGAGCATCGTCGGGATATTCATGATGCCGTACTCTTCGCAGGTCTCAGGGTTCTCATCCACATTCAGTTTGCCTACGGTCACGCGACCGTCGTACTCGTTCGACAACTCTTCCAAGATCGGAAGCATCATCTTGCATGGTCCGCACCATGCGGCCCAGAAATCCACTACTGCAGGTTTGCCTGACGCAATCACATCCTTGATGTTAGCGTCCGTAATTTCTACTGTCATACTATTTGGTTTTTAATGTTTTTTATCGTTATTTTCTTTTGTGTCGGTTTACGAAGCAAGATATCCGTCAGCGGGTCTTCCAAGTATGTCTGTACTGCCCGTTTGACAGGGCGTGCTCCGTTCTTGCGGTCATAACTCTTCTCCACCAGCTCACCGATTACCTCGGAGGTCACATTCAACTGATGTCCCTGGTTCTTGAGTCGTTGACGCAGGTTACCTACTTCCACGCGCACAATCTGACCGATCGTCTCGCGGCTCAGTGGCGCAAAGGTGACTACATTATCAATACGGTTAACGAACTCAGGAGGGAACTGTTTCTGCAGTGCCTTGAGCAGGGTCTTGTCCACCTCTTTCTGACTCATCTCGCTGCTCCCGAAACCGACACCGCTACCGAACTCCTGTAACTGACGTGTACCCACATTACTGGTCAGCACAATGATCGTGTTGCGGAAATCGACGCTGTGTCCCTGCCGGTCGGTCAGACGACCTTCGTCCAGCACTTGCAGCAGCACATTGAAGATATCGGGATGCGCTTTCTCTATCTCGTCGAAGAGCACGATCGAGTAGGGTTTGCGCCGCACGGCTTCGGTCAGTTTACCGCCTTCTTCGTGCGCTACGTATCCCGGAGGCGCGCCCACTAGCAGGCTCACCGTATGTTTCTCCATATACTCGGACATATCGAAGCGTATCATTGCGTCCTTGCTGCCGAACATCTCCTCCGCCAGGCATTGCGCCAGATAGGTCTTGCCGACTCCCGTTTGCCCCAGGAAGAAGAACGTACCAATCGGTCGTTTCGGGTCGCGTAAGCCGAGTCGGCTCCGTTGGATAGCGCGAACAACGGTATCGACTGCTTTGTCCTGACCGATGATCTTACGCTTGAGCGTGTCTGCCATCGTACGCAGGCGCTCGGTCTCGCCGCGCGCTACGCGCTGAACAGGTACACCGCTCATCATACTCACTACCCCTGCGACCTCTTCCGGCGTCACCGTATTGAGTCCTTTCTTCGGCTCGTTTGCCTGCCGCGCATGACGACGGGCTCCTACCTCGTCCATCACGTCGATCGCTTTGTCAGGGAAAGCACGGTCAGTCAGGTAGCGCTCGCTCAACTCGACGCAGGCGCGTAGCACTTCGTCCGGATAATAGACATCGTGGTATTTGCCATAGTAGTCGCTCAAATGGAAGAGGATCTTATAGGTCTCATCTTTGGTCGTCGGCCGTACCTGCACTTTCTGGAATCTGCGCTCCAGTGCTCCGTCTTTCTCAATAGACTTGGCATACTCGGCTGTGGTCGTAGCGCCTATACACTGCACTTCGCCGCGTGCGAGCGCCGGCTTGAGAATGTTTGCCGCGTCCAGTGAACCCGAAGCATTACCGGCGCCGATGATCGTGTGTATCTCGTCGATGAAAAGGATAACCTCCGGGTGGTTTTTCAACTCCGTGATGACCTGTTTCATGCGCTCTTCGAACTGACCGCGGTACGTAGTACCGGCTACCATCGAGGCCATGTCGAGTGCCACGATCCGTTTGCCGTTCAGCACACCAGCTTCGTTGCGCACGATACGCAACGCCAGCCCTTCGACGATAGCGGACTTGCCCACACCCGGTTCACCGATGAGGATAGGGTTGTTCTTCTTGCGCCGGCTCAGAATCTGCACCACGCGCTCGATCTCCACTTCACGCCCCACCATCGGATCCAAGACTCCTTCCTCGGCTTGTTTGGTCAAGTCACGACCGTACTTATCCAAAGCGGTCGTCTTCGACTTCTTCGTCTTCTGCTGTTGCGCCTCGTGCTGGGGTTGCCATCCTTTATCGCTGTCCTTCGCATCTTCCTCCTCTTGTTCGGACTCCACATGCGGTGCCTCAAAGGTCGTGTGCGGTTGGTTATATAGGTCCACCAACTGCTCATAACGGATATCCCAGTTGTTCTCCAGATACTCCGCTGCCGAGTTGAGTTCCTCGCGCATGATCGCCAGCAGCACATGCACCGAACCCACCGCGTCGGCGTTATACTCACGACTTATCCCTTCCGCAATGCGCAGTATCCTTTCGGTCTGAGCACTCCGCTCCACACGCTCCGCTATAGTCCCTTCGCCTCGTACACGATCCTCCAGTTGAGGCTTCGCCTCTTCGGGTCGGAACTGCGCCCGCAGCAACAGGTCATACGCCGTACATTCCAGCAACCGCAGGGTCGCCAGCAACAAGTGTTCGGGTTCAACCGACGCACTCATCAAACGCTCTGCTTCATCTTGCGCATAGATGATAATCCTGTTCAAATTCTGTGTTACTACCATATTTCTCTTTCAACTTTCAACATTCAACTTTAATTATAGAAGTGCCATGCTAAACCGGCTCTAAAAATATCCCTGTTGGTCGGGTAGCCGGGCATGGTGATATATCCTTTGTTTTCCTTGAAAAACCAATAGCTAAGGTGTTGGTAGTGTGCGAAGAACCGCAGTCGGATTGATCGCACATAAAAGCTTGCATATACATTCATCCACGGGTAGTTACCCACGGTGACGTCCTGCTGGTTCGCAAACATGCCCGTTGCAGGACAGAGTACCGGTGCATGGTACTTGGTGAAATAGCGTACATCCACGCCGATCTGTGTGTCCAGCGCCCGGAACCACGTACCGTGGTAATAGAGCCTGTGCTGCAAGATGACCAGCGGAACAGGCAGCACGCTGTCGTTCGTACTATGTTGTATGACCGCTTTGTTCTCGAGGTTGATCCACGGCGTCGTCAGGTCCAAGCCTACATCGCCCGTGATGATCTGTACGTTGCCCTTATATTGGTGCGGTCTCCAATCGGCATAAGAAACATAGATAGGGTTGGTCTGGTTCTCAAAACTGAAGTCGATATGCGGCTTGAGCCATTTATAGTCGTAATGGATCGTGGCACCACCCAAGAACCGGTATGTGAAGCCGAACGTGTTATCCCATATGACGTGATTGGAGCGGTAGTGTTGCAGGTACCAATTGGGCGTCTCGCTCTTTGCGTACGCCCGCGCACTAATAATAAACGGATACTTGCCGGCATTGAACTTCGTCGTCAACTTGCCGTTCACGTCAAACTCACCGATCTTATATCCTAATACGCACACTTGTCCTTCTACATGGTACCGCACGTTCGCACCGCTATGTTTATGGATCGCTCCGCCGACGAAGGTGTTGTTCATCCAGCGGTAGTCGTAGATGCTATCATACGGCACGCTGTCATTGATGAACCGCTGACACTCGTTCATGGCGAAAGCCGTAAAACCGAATTTCAGTTTGGTGTTATATGCCTCACAAAATGTCACAGCGAGTGTGTTGCGTATCGTCAGCACGTCGGTTGTGTCCTTCGTAGCAATCGAGTCGTAATATATCTCGTCGTAGAAACCCTGGTCGGCATCTTGCTCCACATACCGCCTGTTCGAGTTATTACATTCGAACACATGACTAAAAGTCATCAGCGGCGTGTACTCCACTTTGATGGTGTCCCGTTTGACCCGCTTGCCGTCTTCAATCACCTCGATCGAGTCGTGGTACTCGCGTTCGGACGTGATGGCGTACTGGTTGTGCAAGTAACCGCTCAAGTACCGATAGGCAGTCATGGCGTTCATCCGAACCGGCAAGTCCTGTGCGTACATACCGTTTGTCAGGTCATTGATGTCCTGTAATCCACCGTTATCAAACGAACTCAACCGACTCCATCCAAACGCAGCGTGCATGCTGTAGTGACCACCGGTATAACTGCCCCATACGGAACCTCTAAATAACTTACCCGCCGTGTTGGCATAGTGTCCGACCGAGTTCAGGTAGTCCATTTCCACGCCTAAGTTAAGACGCGGATTGATGTTGCCGGTAAACAGAAAATCAATATCGTTCTCTTCGTGTCCGGTCACAAATCCTTTCTTGTACGCCACGGTCGAGAAAGGCGTGCGCGTATTGAAATAACGCTGCTGCTGCGGCGTGACCACATACGGCGTGAGACTCCATGCGAACGGGTCGTCGATGGTCTTAAGACGATCGTTGACCACACGACTCTCGATAGGTGACACCAACACGTTGCCGTTCGTTACACTGCTGATCGAGTATAACTGCTGCACATCCACGTCATGGTAGTTGAGCATCGTGGTGTCCAAGAACGGGATCGTGTCGGCTACAGCGCTGAGCGAAGGCATCGTCCACGTCTTCACCTCCGACCGCACAAGAGGCCGTTTGGCAGCGGCCACAAGGGTCGCTGCCAACAGCACTAATACTATTCCGATTCGCTGAATTCTCACTTCTCACAACGAAGTGGTCTCACTTCTCACTTTTTCGCTTTTTTTAGCTTCTCATTAAGTTTCTGAATCTCTTCTTCCTGGTTGCGGATGGTCTTGAGTAGCTCATTCAACTCCTCATTCTCGATGGTCGTCGGATATTGCTCTTCTACCGTCTGCAGGAAGTCGCTCAATACGTTCATGTAATTGATGAACGCGTCGTACGCCGACTCAAACTGCGTCTCGCCCTGATCGATATGATTCATGTAATGCAGGTAGTTTACATCTTGCAGACGCAACCAGTTGGTCTTCAGCGCCTTGTCCTGACACAGGTGTACACGCTCCGCGACGGCGTACAATTTATTGAGTGCCTCTTGCTGCAAGTCGTTACCTGTGTAGATACTCAGGTCTTTTGCTTCGCCGCTCCAAGTCAGCGGATAAGGGCTGGACAGCACGTCGTTGGCTGCCAGCTTCTTCGCTGCCTCGGCAGGTGTCATGAAGCCCATTTCGCGCTCCAACGCAAAGTACGGCAGCGCCTTAAGGAAATCGAAGATACCCGATCCGGCATTCTGACGGATACCGAAGGTCTCTGCGCCTACCCAGATATTGATCAACTCATCCTCTTCCGGAAGAGCCTTCAACTGGTCTGCGTATTTCTCTGCATCAATCGGGAAATTAGCCCAACCCGGATCCGAGAAATGGAAACTGAGTTCGTCACTCAGGTTGACGTTACGCAATAGCACTTTCATCTTCGGTGCTCCTGCTGATTGATATACATGGTTCGGGCTCTTCCAACTGATAATATGCTTGGCACCTTCGGTGAGGATGGTCTTGTAACCCAACTTATTCAGGTTATATGCCAACTCATCGGTATAGAGCAGTTCGGTATTCCAAACGGTCTGCGCTTTGACACCAAGGATCATCTCCAGCAGGTCACCTTGGAACTTGAGTTGTTTCTTTAGCTCTTCCTCGTTGTACTCCGAAGCCAAGGAATAAGCGTACGGGGTAGCGAGGAACTCCACACATTTCGTGGCTGCCAACTCCTTGAGGATATCGATCATCTCGGGGTTGAACTGCTCGAACATCTCGATCATCGTTCCGCTGACGCTGATGGCACAATGGAACTTACCCTTACTCAGATTGATCATGTCGCGAATGGTCTGGCAAAGCGGCAGATAAGAGGTGCTAACAAGCCAGTTGACATGTTCCTCCGTGGCCATGTCGTCATAGTAATAATGGTCATGACCAATCTCAAAGAAACGATAGCGCTTCAGACGATACGGTGCGTGCATCTGGAAGCAAAAACATATATTTTTCATAATTCTCTAAACTTTAAACTTTAAACATTAAACCTTATAAGGTGTGATTTATGACGCCATCATAAATCCTGCGCACTTTAAGTCCTGCATCAGCCCACTTGATATTATTGACCTCTGCCATACCCAGTTCGTGCAGACTCTTGTACATCGCCGGGTACTTGACGATCGCGTAGATAGCATCGGCCATGGCGTCGATATCCCAGTAGTCGGTTTTGATGGCGTGCTGCAGGATCTCTGCGCAACCCGATTGGTGGGAAATGATGGACGGACAGCCTACTTGCATCGCCTCCAGCGGGCTGATACCGAATGGCTCACTCACGGACGGCATGATATACACGTCACTCATGGCGAGCATCTCCTGTACCTGCTTACCGCGCATGAAGCCCGGGAAGTGGAACTTATCCGCGATGCCGCGTTTGGCTACCAGGTCGATCATCTCTTCCATCTTATCGCCGCTTCCTGCCATCACAAATCGAACACCGTCGGTCTTGCTCAGCACGCGTGCAGCAGCTTCCACGAAATACTCCGGTCCTTTCTGCATCGTGATACGCCCGAGGAACGTAACGAGTTTGTCTTTGCGCGGAGGCTTGGTGAACTCTTCGGGATGCGCAAGCGGCTCAACGGCATTATGTACCGTACTTACCTTACGCGGGTCCTGACCGTATTTCTCGATCACCGTGTTGCGCGTCAGGTTACTTACGCACATGATATGATCGGCTGCGTCCATACCGCGTTTCTCGATTGCATACACGGTCGGGTTCACATTACCGCGACTGCGGTCAAAGTCCGTAGCGTGTACGTGGATAACAAGCGGCTTGCCGCTGATCTGCTTGGCGAACACACCTGCCGGATAAGTTAACCAATCGTGACTATGGATGATATCGAAATCGAGGCTGTGCGCCAAAACGGACGCTACCGCTTCGTAGTTACCGATCTCTTCAATCAGGTTATCCGGGTAACGTCCCGAGAAACCGACGCAACCGAGGTCGTCTGTACCGATACGACGATAGTCGTAATGAATACCGTTGCGCAAGTGGAAATACTCCTCCGGGCTCATCTTGCCCTCCATGCGCTGCTTGACGTAGTCGTAACTGTTCTCTTTCCAAACGATAGGCACACTGTTGGCACCGATGATACGCAAGAACGATTGATCTTCGTCACCCCAAGGCTTCGGGATAACGAAAGTGATCTGCATGTCGGGTTGCTCCGCCATGCCGCGCGTCAGACCGTAACTGGCGGTACCTAAACCACCTAAGATGTGGGGAGGAAACTCCCAACCGAACATTAACGCTTTCATGATTGTACCTCCTTTTCTTGCGCCTCTTTCTCGGCTTGTATATATTTCTTAAGAGTGTCCATCAGGCTGATGACCGCTGCTACACTCGGTGCACTACTCATACCGCCACGTCCTCTGTACGGAGGATTCGGCTCGTAGAACTCGCTCAGCGTACCGATGGTCAACTCGTCCATCTCGGCTTCGAAACCGACCAGCAGACGCTCCATGAAGCTCGCACCGCTATACTTATACACGTTCATGTACGCCCGCGAATAAGCAGTGATGGTGGATGGCCATACAACACCGTTGAACAGCGCGCGCTCACGATTGATGGCATCACTGTCGTAGAACGGGTGATAGAGTCCGCTCTTCGGGCTCAACGTACGCAAGCCCTTCGGCGTCAATAACTCTTTCGTACATATATCGACCACTGCTTTCTGTTGCTTACGATCCAGCGGACTATACGGCAGACCGACTGCCCAGATCATGTTCGGACGCACCTCTTTATTCTGATAGTTATCAATGACGTAGTCATTCAGATAGAGTCCGTTCCAGAAGGTCTTGACGAAGGCATCTTTGGTGATTTCCGCTTGGTATTCCATCAGGTCCGCACTCGTCTCTTTACCCATCTCGCGCAGCATCTCTGCCGTGAAACGCATCGCGTTATACCACAGCGCATTGGTCTCTACGACATAACCCGTACGCGGAAGGATCGGCCAGCCGTTCTCGGTAGCGTTCATCCAAGTTGCAGGACGTTGCGTACCATCTACCCACAGCAGACCGTTCTGGTGCAACTTAGCACGCGGATGGTTTTGTTTGCGGTACCATTTGATGATATCCAGACATAACTCACCGTACAGTTCTGCCGCCTCACGAACGGTATATTTATGCGCATATTTCTGACAAGCGCGAATGAACCATAATAGCACATCCGGTTCGTCCATGCCGGTCATCTTGATCTCATGTCCGCGACCGTTCATGAACTTCTGAATCTCGTCGATCGCCGTCTTGTTGATGATCGCATCCCAGTACTCGGGACGGTCAATGTCGAGCGTACAACTGGCAACGGAGAAGAAAGTCGCGCGGGCGTTCGCTTTGAACCACGGGAAACCGGCTAACAGATAGCATTTGTCCCCTTCGCGTTTATAGAACTGACTCGCGCTGTTTTTCAGCGTCGAGAACATATCGAGCCGTTTATTGCGGCGCTCCAGTTCTTTCTTCCATACGTTTTTCAGCAGGTTCGTCTTGCATTCCGTTACACCCGCCGAGAAGATGACGCTCTCGCCTTTTTTCATCGGAAGTTCGAAATAACCCGGAACGAGCAGATCCTCTTTGTACGCATAGCCGCGTTCGCGCTCCTTGCGGTACACGATATCCTTGTACCAATTCGGCTCGTGATGGTACTCGCAGGCCTTGCTGAACTGCATGTAGAGGTTCGGGAAGCCAGGGTACATACGGTTGAAACGACCGTTCTCGCAGTCGTTCATGTCCGGATTAGCGAGCGGGTTCTCGTGCGTCAGTTCGTTCACGTTGCGGAACGCTAAGAACGGTCGGAAACGCAACAGCGTCGGACTGCCGCTCTCCAGCAAGGTGTAGCGAATCAGTACGCGCGGTTCAAAACTAACCAGCATACGCTCTTTCTGCAAAACCATGGCCCCTACGCGGTAGGTGGTCTTGGAGATCAATTCGCAGTCAAACTCGCGAATGTACTTGTGCCCGTTCGGGCTGAAATGATTCTCTCCGTACTCGTGCAAACCCAAGTTGAATTCCGCGCCATGCTGGATCACTGTCTCGTCCAATGAACTGAGGAGCACAAAATTGTCCTCACCCAACTCAGGAATAGGCATCACCAACTGGCCGTGGTACTTGCGTGTGTTACAATCAACCAGCGTGGTCGAGTTGTACACCCCTGCACGGTTCGTTCGAATCATCTCTTTCTGAAGCGACCGCTCCAGATTAACAAGCACGGTCTTGTCAAAATTCAGATAACTCATGATGTGATTTAATATTAAGTAATAATTATCAATTGTCAATTATCAATTATGCAAATTTGTTCCCAAATTTGCTTGCCGCGTCAGCCACGAACTGCTTGATGCGTTGCTCTTCGCTCTTCTTACAAATCAGCAGCACGTTTCCCTGTTCTGCTACAATACTGTCTTCCAGACCTTGCACCACTGCTAACTTACCGCTCTCCAGCGTCACGATATTGCCGGTAGATTCATAGAACAGCGCCTCGCTATGCAGGCTCACGTTCTCGCCCGAGTCTTTCTTGCTCAACTCATACAGGCTGCCCCATGTACCGAGATCACTCCAGCCGAAACTGGACGGCAACACAAACACATTGTCCGCTTTCTCCATGATACCGTAGTCGATGGATATATTCGGGCATTTGGGGAATATCTCTTCAATGAACGCCTCCTCTTTCTCCGTTCCCATCAACAACTCTCCTTCGCGGAAACGGTCTGCCACTTCCGGCAGCAGATAGCGGAACGCCTCACTGATCGTTTGTAGATTCCAAATGAAGATACCCGAGTTCCAAAGGAACTCACCGCTCTGCAGGAAGATCTTCGCCATCTCCATACTCGGTTTCTCCGTAAAGGTCTTCACCGGGAAAATGCCATCTTCTTTCAACTTTAAACCTTCAACTTTAAACTCATCCAATTTGTCGTTGATAAATTGAATGTACCCATACCCTGTCTCAGGGCGGGTAGGTGACATGCCTAATGTAGCAATCACTTTGTTCTTGCTCACGAAATCAAACGCTTTCTGGATCGTCTGACGGAACTTATCCTCCTCTAATATCAGGTGATCACTCGCGGCTACCACGATGTTCGCCTGCATCTCCGGCTTTGACCAATCAATATCCTGAAACTTCGGCAGACTCTTATTCCCCTTCATACTGCCTTCCTTCGTATATCCTTCCAACTGCTTGCACTCGTCTTTACTCCACCCGTATGCACGTTGTAAGCACAGCGCGCGAATATGTGCGGTCGCGTACGCAATGCAAGGAGCCGTATTACGACGCGCAGGCTCACACAAGATCTGCTTCTCGTCTAAGTCCGGCACTTGCTCCAAAATCTGCCCTTTGTACGCTACGTTTGTTACGATGAATACATTCTCGATGGGAATCAGTGGTCTGAAACGGTCCACTGTCATCTGCAAAAGACTCTTACCTGTTCCGAAAAAATCCAGAAACTGCTTCGGACGATCCTCGCGGCTGAAAGGCCAAAAACGGCTTCCGACACCGCCCGCCATGATCACACAATAGTTATTGTTGTTCTCTTTCATACACATGTATCTAAAAAGTGCGCAAAGATACAACTTTTTTTTTATATGTGCAAGCGCGCGCGAACTTTTTCAAAAAAAAAGTGCATTTTTGACAAAAAAAGCATTTCTTTCAACTTTCAACTTTCAACTTTCAACTAAAAGTTGTATCTTTGCACCGTAATTTGGAGTAAAATGCGCAAATTGGTATTTCTATTAGGAATGATGACGGTCTTTGGGGCTTGTGGTCGAGTAGCTACCCCGAAACCTTACGCGTATTATCGGATAGCGACACCCGATACAGCCTATGTGCCGTTTGAAGCACAGTATCCGCGCTATCCGTATTCCTTTGCGCTGTCCCGCAATGCAGTGGTGCAACCGCGTGCCGATGAACCCTACTGGATGGACTTGTGGTACCCGACTCTGGACGCCAAGATTCATTGTTCCTATAAACCCGTGCGGCATAACTTGCGTGAATTAACGAACGATGCCTTGGATTTTGTGTACCGCAATGCGTCTTTCGCCAACTCTATCCCTGAACGCGAGTATAGTCATCCCGAGGCACATGTTTACGGTGTCCTCTTTGACCTTGAGGGCAACACCGCCTCGTCGTGCCAGTTTTTTGTCACCGATTCCACGCACCATTTCTTCCGTGTTTCGGTGTATTGCAACTGCCCGCCGAATGCCGACTCGCTTGCACCCGTTTATAACTACCTCCGCAAGGATGTCATCAAAATGGTAGAATCATTTGAATGGCGTTAGCCGGTTCGTGATAACGTGATAACGATAAAAAAACATAGTTTAGCCCTTTTGCTTGATCCCGAGAAAGCGAATTTGGAGGCCCTTCCTATCTCAGCCGAGTGTCATCCCGACTATATCTTCGTCGGCGGTTCTACCGGTGGAGATACGACGGAGTTCGTCCGTGCCCTCAAGAAAAAACTATCACCAATCACCAATCACCAATTACCAATTATTTTATTCCCTGGAAATTCGTCCCAATTTACCTCTGAGGCAGATGGGGTTTTATTTCTATCTCTGCTTTCCGGAAATAACCCGGAATATATTGTGGGTCAGCAGATTAAGTCGGCACGAGTGATTCATGAATCCGGTATCGATTTCGTCCCAACAGCTTATATCCTCATTGATGGCGGAGTAGAGACATCAACTATGCGGGTGACGGGTACTCAACCTCTCCAACCATCAAACCTTCAAACCATCATTGACACCTGCATCGCTGCTGAACTGATGGGTAAGAAAGCCATCTATCTGGAAGCCGGATCAGGAGCTATCCACCCCGTCTCTCCGGAAATTATCAAAGCCGTACGGGCATGTACTTCCGTCACCCTCATAGTGGGCGGTGGTATCCGTACACCCGAAGCGATGAACGCAGCCTATCAAGCCGGCTCTGACATCGTCGTCATCGGAAACCATTTCGAACAACATCCGGAGGAGCTGGCTAAATTCTGTCAAGATCACGAGATCACGACATCACGAGATCACGAGAAAGATGAAAAATTCATGCGTCTCGCCCTTCTCGAAGCCGAGAAAGCCCTCGAAGCGAACGAGATTCCTATCGGTTGCGTCATCGTTTCTCAAAACCAAGTCATCGGTAGAGGCCACAACCTGACCGAGACACTCGCTGATGTCACCGCGCACGCAGAGATGCAAGCTATCACGGCGGCTACCCAGACCCTCGGAGGCAAGTACCTTCCGGACGCAACGCTGTACGTCACCGTTGAGCCCTGCCCGATGTGTGCAGGCGCTATAGGCTGGGCGCAGATAAGTCGCATCGTCTATGGTGCACCCGATCCAAAACGGGGCTACCAAACATACGCACCGCGTGTGCTCCATCCAAAAGCGACAGTCACTTCCGGCGTGCTGGAAGACGAATGTCGAACCCTTATGCAAGCATTTTTTAAAGCAAAACGATAATGAACAACAAAACAACACAAGCGGCTCTGCGCTTAGGCGTTTTTGCCATCTTGGCTACGGTCATCGTGCTGATGTTCCCGCGGTACAACAATGCTTTCCGGTATCATTATGAGATAGGTAAACCTTGGGGGTATAGTACTCTCACGGCTGATTTTGACTTTCCGATCTACAAGACCGACGAGCAGATGAGCAAGGAGCAGAAACAACTGCTATCTACCTTCGCGCCGATCTTCCAGTATATCCCTCGTGTGCAACGCGAAGTGAAGGTGATACCGCTGGAGACGATGGATTGGTTGCAGCAGGAAGGCTTCCAACGCATTGATATACAGCAGCGTAAGTACCCGCTCTCCGAGATCTATACGCCGATGACAGCGCATAAGAAATTCGGGTACGACTGCGCCATCAACCTCAAACTGGACACTGCGCGCACCGAAGATCTGCGCACCAAGTTACTCGCAACGCTCTCGCCTACGCAAGGAATCATCCAGAAAGGCGAAAAGATTATCGACAAAGGAGAAGTGGTCACAGATCGCACCTATCAGATCCTGCAGTCTCTTCGTCGCGCGTACGACGACGAGTCCTTGGGCAACAAGCAGCGCACCTTATCCATCTTGGGAGAGTCCATCCTCGTGGTGCTTTTCCTCTGCCTCTTTGTGGTCTATCTGTATGTCTTCCGTATTCAGTATCTGCGTTCGACATCGACTGTGCTGTTCTTCGCTTTGCAGATGTTTATCGTCATTGCGCTCGCGTGTCTGGCGTTGCGGTTCAACCTCTCCGTCTATCTCATTCCCTTCGCGTGGGTACCGATACTGACGCGCGTGTTCTTTGACTCCCGTACCGCCCTCTTCCTGCATTTCACGACCATCCTCATCACGTCCATCGTCGTACCGGCGCCGGTTGAGTTCTTCTTTATCCAGATAGTAGTGGGTATGGTAGCTGTCTCCTCACTCAGCGACATGACGCGCCGTGCCCAATTAGCACAGACAGCCGGTTGGATACTCCTTACCCAGGCTGTTGCGTACACCTCTATCTCTTTCGCCCAGACAGGCGCATGGTCGGCTATTGACCCGTGGATGTACCTCTATTTCTTTATCTGTGCACTGCTCACGATCGGTTGTTACGGTCTGATCTATATGTTCGAGCGGATATTCCGCTTTATCTCGTCGATCACTCTTATCGAGTTGACGGATATCAATTCCGAACTGCTTCATACACTCGCCGAGAAAGCACCCGGCACGTTCCAGCACTCGATGCAAGTCTCTAACTTGGCAGCCGAAGCGGCGAAGACCATCGGGGCGAATGCACTTCTGGTGCGCACCGGTGCCCTCTACCATGATATAGGAAAGATAGCCGCTCCGCTCTACTATGTAGAGAACCAGACCGGCGTAGAGAACCCGCTCCTGAAGATGGATCCCCGTGATGCCGCACAAGTGGTCATTGCGCATGTTACCGAAGGCGAGAAGATAGCCCGCAAGAACCATCTTCCGGAAGTGGTGATCAATTTCATCACAACCCATCATGGCACTTCGCTTGTGCGCTATTTCTATAATACCTACTGTAATGCGCATCCCAAAGAGCAAGTCGATGAATCGCTCTTCCGTTACCCGGGCGCTAAACCAAGCACCAAAGAAGGTGCGATTCTTATGATGGCAGACGCTATCGAAGCACGCTCGCGCAGCCTCGATGACTTCTCCGAAGAGGCGATCCGTAAGGCGGTTAACCAGATGATCGACTCCCAGATAGCAGACGGTCAGTTTGCCGAGACACCGCTGAGTTTCAAGGACGTCGAAGATATCCGTCGTGTCTTCACTTCCCGCCTCACCGCCATGAACCATCATCGTATCAGTTACCCCACACTAAATAAGTCTAACAGTGCAACGGTCTAACAGCGCGGAGCGCGGTCTATTCCTCGCTCCGATGGAAGATGTCACCGATCCCGCCTTCCGAATGCTCTGCAAGCGTTACGGCGCGGATCGTGTCTATACCGAGTTCGTCAACGCGGACGCTTTGGTGCGTGACATCGCTTCGACTACCCGCAAACTCACTATCCACGACGAGGAACGACCTGTAGCCATCCAAATCTACGGTCGTGAACCCGAGTCGATGGCAGACGCTGCGCGTATCGTAGAGCAGGCAAAGCCGGATTTTATTGATATTAACTTCGGCTGTCCGGTTAAGAAAGTAGCGGGAAAAGGTGCTGGTGCAGGACTGCTGCGCGATGTACCCAAAATGCTTGAGATCACCCGCGCGGTCGTCAAAGCCGTCCATACACCCGTCACCTGCAAGACGCGTCTGGGCTGGGATGAACCTTCGTTATACCTCGAAGACGGAACGCCGTTCATCGTGGATCTCGCGGAACGGTTACAGGATTGCGGAATACAGGAACTCGCCATACATGGCAGAACACGCTCGCAGATGTATCGCGGTGAAGCCGATTGGACACTTATCGGTGAGGTGAAAAATAACCCGCGAATGCATATACCTATAATAGGGAACGGGGACGTGTGCACGCCCGAACGCGCACGCGAGTGTTTCGACCGTTACGGTGTGGACGCCATCATGATCGGCCGTGCTACGTTCGGTGCCCCTTGGCTCTTCGCCGAGATGAAAGGCCTGCCTGCTCCGCAAACGATGGTAGACAAAGTTGCGGTGTTGAAGGAACATGTGCTTGCCTCCATTAAGTGGTGTGGGGGAGACGAACGCAAAGGCATCGTTCATTCGCGTCGTCATTTTGCGGCTTCGCCTGTCTTCAAAGGGCTCTTTGACTTCAAGCAGACCCGTATTGCCCTTCTCCGCGCCGAAACCGTAGAAGAAGTCTTCGCTATCATGGACGAAATAGTAGAAAAATGGGGATGAGAAAGTTCTTTGACTCTACTGCCCTTTGGGTCTCGATGCTCATCGGTGCGCTTGGCTATAAGTGGTTCTTACCGCTCAAACCCACACTCCCGTGGTTGATCTTCTTTATGCTCTTTTTCACGTTCTGCAAGGTCAATCCCCTCGACCTGCGCCTGCATAAATGGCATTGGGTGGTATTGGGTACACAACTGACGCTCAGCTTCATGACCTATATCCTTGTGCTGCATTTTACGGCTGACCCGATTCTGGCGCAAGGACTATTGATGTGTTTCATTATGCCTACTGCTACTGCCGCACCGATTATCGCAGGAAAGATGGGTGGTTCGATCCAAAACCTCACCACATTCACGCTCCTTTCCAATTTCGCTACCGCTATCATCGTGCCCGCTACCTTCCCGCTCATCAACCCTGCAGCCGACATGACTTTCTGGAGTGCGTTTTTACTTATCCTCTCCCGTATCAGCCCTCTTTTGTTGGGACCTTTTTTTGCCGCATGGATACTGCGGATCATCTATCAGAAACGCACCCGAAAAGAGTTTGTTTTATCAACTCGCCTCGCGGTCATTCCGTTCTATCTGTGGGTAGCGAGTATCATTGTGTTAACCTCCGTTGTGACAGAGACAACAATCACCAATTTCCAATCGCAACTATCCAATATACTAATTTTATTAGTATGTTCGTTCTTTATCTGCCTGATTCAGTTTGGTCTCGGTAAGTTGATCGGTTATAAACTGCCTGCAGCGAGCAAAGGTCGTGACTACCAGGATGTACTCATCAATCCTGCAGCCGCTCCCAAGACGATGGAAGGTGTATCATCTATCACGGCAGGTCAGGCGTTCGGTCAGAAAAACACTTCCCTTGGTGTCTGGATGGCGCAGACGTTCTTGGATCCCCTTTCTGCCCTCGGTGCAGCAGCATATATCATTTGGCAGAACCTATTTAATTCCGCTCAACTGTTCATTGCAGCCCATAAAAAATAAAAAAAATCATTTTTTATTTGCATATATGAAAAAAATGTTGTAATTTTGCAGCCGAATTATGAAAAGCCTTAGATGTTTAATACTAAAAAACGAATGTTTATGAAAAAATTTCTATCCCTTTTTGCTGCTATCCTCTTTGCGGGAACGCTGATGGCAGAAGACTTTCACTTAGTTCAAGTTACTTCGGTAGAAAAAGACAAAACGTACGCTTTTGTGCGTAATGGAAAGGCATTGAAAACACCAAGCAGCGGTGCTCTTCAGACAGTTGATCTCGATCTGGGAACGATTGATGGTACGCAAGACTTTCTTTGGGAATTGAAAGAAGCAACGGGTGGATATAAATTGCATAACGTAACAAAAGCGGCAGAACAGTATCTCCGCAATAGCGTTAGCGCAAGTACTCCTAGTTCTGCGGATGTAGCAATCTCGAATAAAGGGGATAATGATGTGTGGGCAATCGAAATAACTTCCGGAATAGCAAAGTTTACTATTAACGGGCGCTTTTTGGGAGAAACAAAGGAAAATGAAAATAAGTATAAGGCCTACCTCGAAAAAGATTTGGATTCTCACGGACACGACTTCTTGGTCTATGAACTTGTTGCCGGTGCTTCTGTGACGGCAAATCTGTTGGCTGATAAGTTGGACTTGAAGACCCTTATCGCAGATAAGTTTCCTTTTGCATTAGATACTTCAATCCTTGTGACTGCTGAGAATTTATCGGCAGATATTTCTACTTCTGTTGATGGTTCTAATGTGACCGTTCCCGCTTCGTTGGCGAAGGAAGGCGGTAAACTGGATGTACATGTTGCGGCTGCCAAAGAGGTAGAATTCTCGGATACCATCATTCTTACTTCCGGAACTCTCTCTATCAAAGTGCCTGTAGAGGCTAATATTATCACAACAGAGGGTGAAGGAACCGAGGAGAATCCCTTTGCGTTAGCCGATTTGAATAAAATCAAGAGTGGTCTTAGCGGAAAACATTGGGTAAAAGGTATTATCGTAGGTTGCGCTAAAAAGGATGGATACATTGAAACTGATGAGCAGAAAATCGACTCTGCTTCTATCGTTTTGGGTACCACGGCAGACCAAACAGAAGGGCTTACAGCTGTGAATTTAAGTAAAAGCACGAAAGGCGAAACTGAAGTTCGCAATGCGTTGAATGTGTATGGCGAGCAGGCTTCCAATATTGGCAAAGAAGTGCAAGTATATGGTAAACTGGAGGTGTATAAGGGAACGCATGGTATAACGGGAACCTCTGCTTTCAAATGGCGTGGTGAAGCCGCAAAACTCAAAGATGTTTCTATCAAACTCCTCAAGATCAACGGTGCAGCGGTAGCAGCTGACAAGAAGGTGTACGAGTACACTGTTTCGGCTGAAGAGGATCTTGCACAAGTGGAGGTTGTTTTCGAACTCGGCAATGCCGGCGCGAAAGCAGACAAAGCAAGCGGATTCAAGGTGGATGTACCTGCCTCTTCGACCGATCCTGCTACCGAAGTCAAACTGACTATTACCTCGGAGGATGAGACTGTAACAGCCGAATATACCATCAAGGTATCCCGTGCGGCTGCTGATGCTCCGAAGTCCAATGACGCTACCCTCAAAGAGGTTAAGATCAACAACGAAGTCGTTGCTGAGAAAAACGGTGTCTTCGCTTACAAAGTAGCGGCAGACGTGAACCTCGCACAAGTGGAGGTATCCTTCATCTGCAACGAGGCACATGCTACAGCAGACAAAGAGAACCCGTTCAAGGTGGATGTTCCGGCTGACTCTGAGGCCCCTGCCACGGAGGTTATCATTAAGATCACGGCGGAAGACAAAGCGACCACCAAGGAATACAAGATCTCCGTTTCTCGTGCCGCTCAGGGCGAAACACCTGGGCCGGACGACGACCCGGACGAACCGGACGATCAGGGCTTAGATCAAGTGAACGCACTCAATAACGCACGTAAGATACTCGTTAACGGCATGCTCATCATTGAGCATAACGGCGTCCGTTACAATATCCACGGCCAACAAATTCAATAAACAACAATAATTAACAACATTTAAATCTATTTGTTTATGAAAAAAATTTTTGCATTTGTAATGTCGGTTCTCATGGCAAGTACCATGCTTGCTGAGACCAAGACCATCTATTGCAAGATGTCGCACAATTGGTGGACACAAGCTAACGCGGCAATTGCTGCTTATGTATGGAAAGGCGGCAATCCTCCTTCGGCAGAAAATGCTAGTTTCCCGGGAGAACGTATGAAAAAGGTGGACACAGATATCTGGGCCTATGATGTAGATTTTTCTGCCTACGAGAAAGTCATTTTCGTACGTGTTAATCCGTCCGGTAGTGTAGCGGACTGGGGTGCCCAGACAGAAGACCTTGATCTCCCTACGGGCGATAACAACCTTTATACCATTGATGCCGCTGAGAAATGGACATCTAATAAGGAGAAAGTAACCGGTTCTTGGTCCAAATACACCCCGAGTGGTGAAGTTTCCAAGGTTTTCTACCTGACCGGTGACGAGGCTTTTGTTACGGGTTTGGGCTTGGGTAAATCCGAAGCATGGAATCCGGGAGCCAAGAAGATTGAAGATGGAACGGCTTCGTTTGACTTGGAAGCTGGTTCATACGTTATGAAAATAACGTTGGATGGTACATGGAGCACGGCTAAGGGCTATAATGACCTGACAGAGCGTGCAATCGGTCTTACCGCAGGATCGGATGATAACATCTGCTTCTCGCTTACGCACAAGAGTACTGTTAAAGTGATCTATTCCCTCTCTGAGTTCAAACTCGTTGGTGAGTTCGATGGAGGTCAAACTTCTTCGCTCAAGGACGGTTACTACCTCATCGGTCAGCACGGATGGCAAATCGCCAATATCAGCGAAACGAATATGTTCGTTAAGGAAGGTGATCAGTATAAACTGGAGGCTAACCTGGCAGAAGGTCAATCGATCAAAGTCGTAGAGGTAAAGAGTGGACGTATTGAAAAATGGTATCCGGACGGTATGGGCACCGAATACACCGTTGACAAAGCACACGCAGGTAAGGCTCCTATCTATTTCCAGACAGAGGAGAAAGCTGAGTGGAAGGATTTCGGCGGATATTTCTATATTGACACTCCGAGTGAACCGGATCCCGATCCTGAGTACAAGGGTGTATTCTATATCACCGGTGATGAGGCTCTTGTTGTGGCTGCAGGCCTGGATAAAGCAAAAGCATGGAATCCTGATGCTTACAAATCCGACAAAGATACAGCAGTGCTGAACCTCAAGGCAGGTGACTATCAACTGAAGATCACATTGGATGGTAAGTGGGCAACAGCAAAAGGCTTTAGCAACCTCACTGAGAAAGCTAAAGGTGTAACGGCCGGTTCGGATGACAACATCTGCTTCTCGCTCAAGGAAGACGGTCAAGTAAGCGTAATATACAACGGTGTTGTGTTCAAAGTCATCGCTGCTTTTGATGAGAGCAAAGAGCCGGTTTTGACTGACGGTTATTACCTCATCGGTCAGAACGGATGGAGCATCTATGATATCAAGGCTTCCTTCAAGTTTGAAGAGTCTGATGCTACTACTCATGAGTATAAACTCGACATTATGTTGGCTGAAGGTCAGACCATCAAGGTGGTTGAGGTAAAAGACCAAGCTATCGTTAAATGGTTCCCGGAGGGCGAAGGCAATGAGTACAAGGTAGATGCATCGCACGCTGGTGCAGCTGCAATCTATTTCAAGGCTACTGAGCAAGAGGATGAAGCTTGGAAAGCATTCGGCGGATTTATGTACATCGGAGCATCGGATAACCCGATCGTTGATCCGGACTTCACAGGTGTATTCTATATCACCGGTAACGAAGCACTTGTAGGAGCAGGCCAAGCATGGAACCCAGCAGCTATCAAATCTGAAAAAGATACTGCTGTTCTGGACCTCAAGGCAGGTGACTATGAGCTCAAGATCACGCTGGATGGTGAATGGGCTACCGCTAAGGGTTACAGCAACCTCACCGAGCGTGCGAAAGGACTCTTTGCTGACCAGAACAACAACATCTGCTTCTCGCTCAAAGAGGACGGTCAACTGAAGGTGATCTACAACGGTAAGATCTTCAAACTCGAAGCTGCTTTCGATGAGAGCAAAGAAGTAACTGTTGCTGACGGATTCTATCTGATTGGTCAGAACGGCTGGAGCATCTCTGCACTCTCGCCGGCTCTGAAGTTCGAGAAGAACGGTGACAGCCAAGACGAGTATCTGCTCCAGACTACGCTTGTAGCAGGACAGAAGATCAAAGTCGTTAAGGTAGAAGGAAACGTTATCAAGACTTGGTATCCGGACGGTGAAGGAAACGAATATACCGTAGATGCTGAACATGCAGGTAACGCGAAGATCTACTTCAAAGAGGCTGCACAGGAAGATTGGAAAGCATTCGGTGGACATATTTACATCGAGGCTACTCCTGATCAGGCTATCGACAACACCGCTGTTGAGATGAAGGCTATCAAGACCATTGAGAATGGTCAACTGATCATCATCATGAATGGTATTAAATATACCGTAACAGGTGCTATCGTAAGATGAAAAGATGGTTTCTAATAAGCATGGCCGTTGCTTTCTGCGCGGCCATGTTTGCTTATGATAAAGCAACGAAGGATCAAGTGATTGATGGTGCTTCGTGCTGCAAATCCATCGGCTTGGCGGATGGTACGGTGGCTATTGCCGTCTATTATATCCCCGATGAAGATGCCGACAAGACCGAAGTGACCTTCCCTTCCACGATTGAAGTATGGGAAGGTGAGCCTGCTGTCAAGACGGCGGAGTACGAAGTGTCTCAGGTCGGATACTATAGCGACGCAATGTGGATACAGCATGGCGGTGTCAATAAAGCCGCTACAATGACCGCTATCACCATCCCGGAAGGTGTCAAAACAATTGGGCAAAGCACTTTCTATGGTACTGCTGCTATGACGACTTTGACGCTTCCTGCTACGTTGGAGAAGATAAACAGTTATGCTTTCGGCGGTTGCGGCGCACTCACGAAGATCATTTGCAAAGCCAATACCGCTCCGGCACTTGGTGACGATGTATTCAAGTATAGCGACGGAGAATGGGATAAGACCCTCAATCAAGCTAAGGTGTATGTGCCTTCGGAGGAAGCGAAAGCAACTTATAACACTGCTGATTGGTCCTACTGGCAAGTATGGTTCAATGCGGACGCTGTTATCGTGGATCCGACGATCCTGGATGATGACGACCCCGTAGTGGAGATCGAAAACGGTTATTACCTCAGCGGAGATCATGTAGAGTGGAAACTCGACCAACTCAAAGACTATAAGTTTGTTAAGAACGAGGACAATACAGAAGTGGAAGAGTACACACTCGAGATCACCCTCGTCAAAGATCAGAAGATCTTACCGTGCAAGATTGAAAGCAATGTGATTACAACGTGGTACCCCGAAGATGGTTCTTTCACTGTTACTGACGCGTACGTAGGCAAGAAAATCGTTCGTTTCCGTCCCGAGAAGAACAGCGAGTGGACGATGTGTGACGGTCATCTCTATATCGAGCCGAACGATGATGGCGAAGGCGAAGGCGGTGACACTCCTGAACCGGATCCTGATCCCGATCCGGACCCGACTCCTGATCCTGAACCTGATCCTACTCCCGATCCCGATCCTGCAGATCCTACTCCGGAACCGGACGATCAGGCTATCGACAACACCGCTGTTGAGATAATGACCGTCAAGACCTTCGAAAACGGCCAACTCATCATCATCAAGAACGGCGTTAAATACAGCACAAACGGCACACGCCTTTAAAGGGCTTTGTTTTCTGCTCGGAACCCGTTCCGAGATTGATTAAAGGGAAGTTTCGACTTCCCTTTTTTTCACTACTTCATCGGGCCATTATCGGGCAAAACCCGGTCCATTATCGGTCCATTATCGATACTTCTCGGTCTTTTCCTGTCCGGCACGGGGGTATTACCTGGTCATTACCTGGTTAACACGTATCCTCACTACCCTTATATATACTTTGTATATATCCCGTGATTTTGATTTTTACTCGTGGTTTTTTGGAGCATTTTTGATATTTTTAGACTAAAAAACAAAAAATATTTGCATATATAAAATTTTTTTTGTACCTTTGTCGCCGAATTTAAAATCCACCCGAACGGGATCAATTCAGAAACAACAAACAAACACAATAAATAACTTTAAAATTCAATCATTATGAAAAATTTCAAACTATTTCTTTCCCTTCTGATGCTGCTATGCTTCAGCGTGGGAACAGTGTGGGCGGAAGACACGAAGCCTACTGTCTTGTTTCATGAAACGTTTGGTGACAACTCCGGAAGTGCACGGGAGTGGAGTGATTCTTATTCCGAAAAGTCCGGTGTCGAAGCGGTTTATGAAGGAATAACTTCTTATGAGATCTCTAATGTTAAGCAGGGAAAGAACACTACCGGCTCAATTAAATCGGGACTCAATCAAACAACAGCAGGTACTGATGCCTACATTATTATAGGCCCCTTGGCAGTTGCAGACTATACTTCGTTAGGTGTTACTTATCAATGGAAGGCATCTTCCATAAAAGGAACTTACACCACTAAACTTGAATATAAAACGTCTGCTGATGGTTCTTATACAGAGGTTTCCGGAACAGGGGCTGGCGCTACAACTTTTGTTGAGAGAGTTTATTCTTTGCCGGAAGCGGCTCAGGTTGCGACACTTTACCTGAAGATAACTTGGAATACAAGCAATACACAAGCCATCATCGATGAAGTAGAATTGACCGGTATAGAAAACGCATGCACCAACACAGTAACTGTTACCAAAGGTGCAGAGACGAATGGAACCTATTCTTTGAGCGCAGCGTCTGTATGTGGTGACGGTGACGGTGGCACGGTTTCTATCAGCGAAATATCTCCTGCTGATGGTTATGTGTTTGATGAAATTACTGCTACTAACGGAACCGTTGACAATAAGAACAAGAAAGTAACGGGTATTACGGAAAATACGACAATTACTGTAACATTCAAGGAATTGGAGAAATATACCGTTTCGTTCAATACCGGAGTTAACAATCCGACTCAGGAAGATATAGCGGAAGAAACGGCAGGTGAGGGTATCACTCTTCCTGAAGGTCCTACTCCTGCATGTTCTGCAGACGGATGGAGCTTTGCTGGTTGGGCAGAGGATGCTGTAGACGAGCAAACGACCACAAGACCGACTCTTTTGGTTGTCTCAGATACTTATCATCCGATGGATAACGTGACACTCTATGCTGTTTATCAGAAAGTCGAAGATGGAGGCTCTGCTTCAGTAAAAATTACTCCTTCCGCTTTCACAGGAAATAAAGATCCTTATACGATGACGCATGACCAAGCTGCTTATACTATTACGGCCAATAGTAACGGAAATACCAATAAACCTAATGTTGTAACTTCTACTTCCGGCAAAGACGCGCGTGTCTACGCGGATGGTACAGTAGTGGTAGAGTGTGAATCACCGATTTATGAGTTGGTATTCTTTATTAGTGAGCAAGGTCAAAAACGTTTAGCTCCTATTACCGCTTCTGTGGGCACGATCGCTACACAAGCTTCAGGAGACAAAACAGTTACCTGGACAGGAGAAGCGAAATCTGTAACTTTCACAGTTGGTGCAAAAGCTAACTATGGTTCTGATGGTTCGAGCAAGGCCGGACAATTGGATTTCGATTCTATTAGAGCAACCTCAAAAGCTGCTACTACCTATTACCTCTCTGCACCTACGTGCTGTGAGGGATATGCAATCACAATTTCTGATGCTATTGAGCATGGTACAGTGCGGGCTCCTAAGTCTGCTTGTGAGGACGCAACGGTTACGTTGACTCCGGAACCGGACTCTCACTACCGTTTCGTTTCATGGGATGTTAAGGGTGTTGACGGAGAGGAAATTACCGTTACCAACAATACATTCACTATGCCTGCGAAAGCAGTGACCGTTTCGGCTACGTTCGAGGAGATCAAGAGCGCAGTGACCTTTGCTGCTCCTACGGGCGGAACGCTTGCTGTTAAAAACGAAGCAGGCGCTGAGATTGTTTCCGGCGACGAGATTAAAGGCGGTGCATCCTTGACTGTTACCTCTTCTCCGGACGCTATGAATCATTATATCGGCGGCGAGATCAAGGTTATCAAGACAGGTGTAACGCCGGAAGCTGATGTTACTGCTGAAGTGCTCAGCGGCGATGTGCTGACGATGCCGGACTATGCAATCAGTATATCGGCTTCTTTCATTGCTACCTATGCTATCAATATCGTTGCTACTGGTGGTCAGGTGTCTTTGAATTATGAGCAGGATGGCGCAGAAGAAGGATATGCAAAAGAAGGTGCAAGGATTATAGCTTCTGCGGCTGCTGACCCCGGATATAATTTCAAATCAATCGCTGTTAGCGATAACGCGAAGGATATAGATATTTCCGCCGAAAGAGCAGAGTTTACTATGCCTGCAGAGGCAGTAACCATCACTGCTGAGTTTTCCGAAGAGACCGATCCGACTATTAACGTGGACAACAATAGTCTCGACTTCGGTGAAGTAGATTATAAGGGCGTTCTCAGCCCGCAGACCTTCGAGGTAAGCGGATCCGCTTTGGCAGCCGGTAAGTTGACCATCTCGTGCGTCAATGCAGCATTTGAGGTAAGCCCGGCATCGATTGATGTAGATGGTACGCTGAAAGCTACGTCGGTTACTGTTACTCCGACGACGAACGCTTGCGGTACGTTCGAAGGAAAAATCACCATCAGCGGCGGTAATGCTGATGCGAAAGAGGTAAGCGTTAAACTCACGGTGAACAAGCTCCTGCCCGGACTTGCATGGAGTGCATCGGAGTACACCGCTTCAATCGGTGGAGATAACACCTTCCCGACGCTTAGCAACCCGCGCAACCTGCCTGTTACTTACAGCAGTTTGTATGAGGACGTTGCAGAAATAGATGCTGAGGGAGCTATCACGCTTAAGAAAGCCGGTGAGACGATTATTTACATCAATTTTGCCGGAAACGATACTGTAGAGGCTTTGGCTCAAGACGCTATTGCTTATGATTTGACCGTTCGGAAGAATTGTACTGCTAAATGGTATATCAACGGCGGCGAGGTTGATTCGCAGACAGATATGAGCGGCACTGCATTGAAGGCCTTCCCGTCTGATTTCAGTTCGTTCACCGACTGCTCCGAGCTCCAGTTCGTTGGTTGGACGACAGAGGCTATTGTAGGCAAACAAGCCGAGGCGCCTGCTACGCTCATCACGGAAACCGCAGGTCTCACCATGCCGGAGAACGATATCAACTACTACGCTGTCTTTGCTGATCAAAAAATGGGCATCGTAGAAGGAACCGTTATTTCCTATGATGGTACCGGTGGTAGCGCTGCTTTAGCAAATATTGAAGGTGTTACCTTGAAGAATATAGGCTCCGATTATAATGTTGTGAATAGTCCTTATCTGGTTAAGTTGGATGGTAATAGCGATCATATTCAGTTTGCTTTGGAATATGCGCCGACATCAATCTCTATTGATTACAAGATGATCGGTGGTAAGAATTCGTCCAAAATCAAAGTTCAGGAATGCGCTACAGAGGATGGAACGTTTGCTACCGTAGAAGAGTTGACGATTAGTGGAGACCAGAACTCTACAGGAACACTCCAGACAACGAAGAGTTTCTCGCAGAATTACGTGCGCCTGCTCTTCGATAAGGGTAGTACCGGTAGTAACATAGGTGTCGGTCCGATTTCGGTTGTAGGCAAGAAGAAAGGTCTTATTCCGTACAACTTTGTAACCACTTGTCCGAAATGCGAAAAGGCTGTTACTTTCGCAAAAGCAGATGAGGAGAACGGATGTACCTTCGAACTCCAAGTTGGCGGTATAGCCAAAGAGTCCGTGAAGAGTTGTGAGGCATCGGAAGTGGACGTTGTAGCAACGCTTGCTGACGGCTATGAGTTGACCAAAGTAGCATTGAGCGGTATTGAGGGAGCAACCTATTCAGAGGGTAAGATTTCCATTCCTGCTGACGTAGAAGGTACATTGACCGTTACCGCTACCTTCTCTGCTATCACTTTCACTATCACGATGGCACAAACAGGAGACGCAGAAGCGGATATCACCAGTACGAAGACCAATGCACAATATAACGAGAAGATTGAGATTTCCGCTTCGGAGGTTGAGGGGTATGGCTTTATTGGCTGGACGGCTGAGCCGCAAGCAACATTTGCTGACGCTTCGGCACGCGAGACTTCCTTCTCCATGCCGGCTGCAAATGTAACCATTACGGCAAACTATGCAAAGATCATGACTATTGAAGAGGCGATCGCATTGCTTGATGCAGCCGCGACAGGAACTTCATTCCCCAATACGTTTGTCAACGGTGTCATTAGTAGTATAAAATCGTTTAACTCAGATAAGACGATCACTTATTGGATTTCCGTTGATGGTCAGACCGAAACCTTCCAGATCTATAGAGGAAAAGGCTTGAACGGAGCAGAGTTCGCTGCTAAAGAAGATTTGCATGTGGGCGACAAAGTGACGGTTTTGGGTACATTGAAGTTGTTCACTTCCGGCTCTTCAAAGATCTATGAGTTAGATGCAAATAGTATTATCTATAAATACGAGGCTGGTGGTTCCGGTGCAGGCATTGAGCAAATTACCAATGACCAACCAATGACCAATAAGATCTTGCTCAACGGTCAGATCTACATCCTCCGTGGAGGTAAGACCTATACCGTTCAAGGACAGCTGGTTAAATAAGACCGCTACGCTGTTAGAAGTGAGACCGTTGCACTGTTAGACCGTTTCACTGTTAGAAAAGCAGCTCGCAGCAATGCGGGCTGTTTTTGTGTGATATTTTGACAAAATAAAAATAATTTGCATTTTTTGCCGGAAATATTTGTATATATTAAAAAAAAAGAGTAATTTTGCAGGCAAAATTGTTTTGACATACAAGATAACTATATATAAATATATATTTAATTAATTTATTGTTTAACTAAAGTCAAATTATCATGAAAAGATTTCTTTCTTTTTTGATGATTGCGCTATTTAGTGTAGCGATGTTTGCGGCAGCCCCCGAGCCCGTGAAAAGTACTTTCACGAAGAAAACGGTGCCTGCTGAAAACAAAGTGACCGACCTGGAAGGCGAGGTTACTTGGAACATTGCGACAACTGTTGGCGCAGGAGAACCGACTATTGCGGTGGGTTCGAAAAATTCATTGGAATGTTTGAAGTTTGGTAGTTCGAAGAGTATCTACTTCAGCAAAGTGGAGTTCTCTACGGATTACTTCAAAGATTACAATGTAACAGGAGTAAAAGTTAACGTCGTTAACAACGGTAAGAAAACAAGTACCTTAACGGCAAAACAAGGAGAGGTGACCATTGGAACCGAATCAAAAGAGTTTGGCGCTGATGCATGGGTTGTAATGGAAGCTACCGGTAAAAAAGGTGCAGGAGGTACTCTTACCGTAACGTATGAGGTTGACCAAGCTTCGTATTACAATTACATCGAAGTAACTTACGAAGAAGAAGCATCTTCCGTTAAGACCATCTATTGCAGATGCGAGCAGGGCTGGTGGACGGCTGATGGCGCTGCTGTAGGTGCTCACTACTGGAAAGATGGTGGTGAGGGAACTACATGGCCGGGCGTACGTATGACCGCTGTAGATGGCGAGGAAGGTCTATGGAAGATAGATCTGGATCTCGCTAAATACGAGAAGGTCATCTTTACTCGTATGAATCCTTCTGACGAAGGCAGTCAAGATTGGGGCGCAAAATCTGGTGATCAAACGATTCCTACAGATGACAAGAACCTCTTTACGATTACTAGTTCTTCTGCTGTATGGGGCGACCCGGGTGTTGAAGGTATATGGAGCAAATATGTAGCTCCGGAACCTGTTAAAGATGTGACAGTTTATCTTTTGAATAGTTTAGAATGGGAAGCTCCGACTGCGTACGTGTTCTCGGGTGCAGGTTCTGAGGGTGAGTGGCCCGGCGCTGCTATGACTAAAACGGCAGAGAAGGCTAACGGTTTCGATATCTATTCATATACATTCAAGAGCAACTTCTCCTCTATCATCTTCAATGATGGTAAAAAGGAAAACGCTGTTCAAACTATTGATTTAGAATGGGATGAGGCAAAGCCGTATTTCGTTCTGGGTGATAAGAATGGTGAAGGTAAATATACCGGAACCTGGTATGCTAAGGCTTCTGATATCCCGGCTCCGCTGCCCGATGCAGTGCCGCTGGAGGGTGACATCTGGAAAGTAACGGACAAGACTCCGACAGTAGCAGGAAGCCATTACATCGACGAGGCTCTCCTCAAGATGGATGGTGTATATGCAACTACTTTGAAGGCAAATACCCGTACTATAGCTGGCGAGGAGTTCAAACGCGCTATTCAAGTTCGTACGGACGGCTATCCTACAGAAGCCAATAAGGTCGGAGCAGAGAAATCAGGTAGCACCTCTTTGGTAATTACAGCGAAAGAGGATGTAGATGTTACGTTCTACTACAACCGTCAAGTTGTAGGAGACGGTGGAACTGAGAATGACAACAAAGACCTTATCGTATTTGATCAGGCTGCTATTACGACCCCATTGACGGGTACATTTGCCATTGATCAAATCTTGGAAGGTAATTCGTATTTGAACGCTACCAAGAAAGTGACGCTTAAGAAAGGTCACGTTTATACTGTTACCGCTTCTGGAACGACGCTCCAACTCCATGGTATCAAACTGGAGGAGCACGTGATCGAGAAACGTGAGATCGTTTTGGTACCGGGTGATGTAAAGACGGCCGATCCGTCAATGTTTATCTATGCATGGACGGCAGGTAAGGAATCTTACAGTGCGAAGATGGAGATCAAGGAAGTAGGCGAGGATACG
>Ga0310690_10000669_pt1 | contig 69643 bp, 32 predicted proteins | sample AusTroGonzalo_MG_2_FD_207661 | JGI IMG/M metagenome (GOLD analysis project Ga0310690, IMG submission 207661) | Bovine rumen microbial communities from tropical cattle in Woodstock, Queensland, Australia - Gonzalo_04 (v2) (version 2) | ecosystem: Host-associated > Mammals > Digestive system >... | reverse complement strand
ATGGAACTTAATACCGAGATGGCGCCAGGTGTCTATGAAGATATTATCTATCTCACCGATGAGAACGGCTTGTCCGAACCGCTCCGTGTCGAACTGACCATTGAGGCTCTCCCGCCATATGAAGCGCTGGATAAGACGAAGTTCAACTATAATATGTCCGTCTGCGGTTCGGTGATGATTGATAAAGCCTACGATACGGATGGAAATGATATTGTCTATGCTTTCTATAATAACGAGTGCGTCGGCATGGAGCATATCTCTTTCAATAAGGTGGCGAATACATCCGATCTATACCTGACCGTTTATGGAACGGACCACATGACTAATAAACCCATCCGCTTCCAGCTCTGGCAGGCGTCCACCGGTAAAGTATATGACCTTTCGCCGGATCGTAACATTTACTTCGCTCAAGGCGCTGTCTATGGTTGTGGAGATGGTAATCCCGTCCTCCTGACTACCGTCGGTACTGAGCGCCAGACCATTATCCTTCAACCCGGATGGAACTGGACCTCTTTCAATCTCGATCTCCGGCAGTACGTGGCGAAAATAGCGAATGTCATGACCGCAAATGAACCATGGTCGGAAGGAGACCTCATTAAGAATCCTGCTACACGGCATTTCGTGACCTACTCCGAAGAGCTCGAGCGTTTCATCGGTGACTTCGACTACCTCCGCTATATCTATACCTATATGATCTATACCCCCAATGGCAATACGATACATATCAGCGGTAATAATCTGCCGGCGGATTCGATGTACATCACCGTTCGAGGGGATGGGCGATGGAGCGCAATGCCCTGTCTTTTGAAACAAGTGACAACGGTTACTGATGCCTTGGCGGACTATTATGATAAAGCAACGCCCGGAGATATGATTAAGGCGCATGATAACTTTGCCTACTTCTCGGAGAATCATAGATGGGTAGGAAACCTCTCTGTCCTCCGCCCCGGCGAAGGCTACTTCTTCCGCCGCATGGCACCGGGCAACGTGGATATCCGATTCTTCGACAAACCGAATAATGCACCTGTGAGAAAATCCGCTTCCCTTCAGGGGCGGTCGGAAGAAGCTTCCTTCCACGCTTCCTCTGCAACGAACATGACGATGATCTGTAGAGTTGAGGGTATGAAGGAGTTAGGGAATGAAAGAGTGAATGCATACATCGGTTCCGAACTCGTCGGTGTGGCAACGAAGATAGATTCGCTCATCTTCCTGACCATCCAGAGCGATGCTGTAGGCGCTCCTATAGCGTTCCGCACAGAGAACGGGGAGGGGCTTAGTCCTATCGACCCGTCGACCTCCCGACCTCTTGATATCAATTACACACCAGACTGTCATCATGGCTCTGTACAATCGCCGATTGTCCTGACTCCCGGAGACAAACGCGTCTTTAAAATCATAGAGAACGATCACGTAATAATTATCCGAAACAATGAAAAGTATAGCATCACAGGTTCTAAATTACCGTAACTTTAGTAAACTCATCCTTTGCGCCCTGCTGCTTTTTGCAGCGGGCTGCAAGGATACGGACGAGCCCACCTCCGACCCACAATCTATCGTAGGTGATCTGCCCGTGCCCGCATGGACACCTGCCATAGAGTACGACATGACCTCTTCGATGACCCTCATCGTGAAGGTCGATCTCTCAATCACTTATCCCGAGCAGGTTGCCTCGATAGGATGGAACACCTCACCGAACGACCTGCTCGCAGCATTTGACGGAACGAATTGTATAGGCATTGCAAATTGCCAAGACGGCTTGTTCTTCTTATATGTTACCGCGCCGAAAGACGGCAACCAGCTCACGCTGACCTATTACTCCGCGCAGTTGAAGAATCTTTTTGATGCGGAACAAACCATCTCCTTCCATAACGATGCCATCATCGGCTCCGTTGCTGCGCCTTTTACTCCCAAATTTACAAAACATTAACTGCGTGGCACCGTAAAAGTAAAAATAATCGACATACATTTGCATATGTCAAAAAAAAAGTAGTATCTTTGCGCGAAATCGCTATTGACAAGAAAACAAAAGCCTATATGCGCACAGCCGATTTTGAGAATGTTTTGGATGGCTTGGCTAAGTAATTGTGGATTAATAGTGCACAATACAATTAATCTTGTGGGAGATAGTATAGATGTTTTAAAAGCGAATCATCCCACCGAGCGATAAGCGAGAGAAGAGCGAGAGATAAGCGACATAAAAAACGAATATTTCTAAAATCACGGGATATATACGTAGTATATATAAGGTGGGGTAGGATACGATATGCCCTCGATATGCATAGGGAAATACCCCGAAACGCCCCCGATGAGCGAGTGACAACCGAGAGACAAATATGGAATAAAAAGAGAAAAGTCAAAAAAGGATCAGGCTGAACGGAGAGTTTGGCCTGTTTTTTTTGTGTGGCTGGAGAGTAAAAAAAACATAGACAAGTTATGCAAAAATAGACAAGCTTAAGAGGGAAGAATTAGAGGGGAAGGCAAAAAAGGACCAGGCTATGACTTGTCTATTTTTTGGGAAAAAGACAAGCAAAAAATAGACAAGCTGAAGCAGGGCAAATCAAAAAACGGACCAGGCTGAACGGTGAGCTGGGCCTGCTTTTTTTGTTTTAATGCGGGAAAAGGCAGGCAAATGCAGAATTTTATTAAAAATAATCGTTCGAGCGCAGCAAGATAAGAAATTTATTTGCATATGTCAAAAAAAAAGTCGTATCTTTGCCGTCAAGAATACTCAACCAACTGGACTATCCTTGTGCGGAGCGGTGGGCGCGGCACGCTTCCTTTTTTCGGAAAAGATGTTCTGAACTTCGGCATTTTTTAGTAAATGTCAAGTAGAGGTGTCAAAATATAGTATTTTGGCACTTTTTATACTATATTTTTGTATATTTCCCAAAAAATCAGTAATTTTGCGCCGTTTTTGTCGGCGCGTATACGTATACGCATATATGCGCGGGCCGTGGTACAATAGTTGATAGAAACAAAGCTGGGTAAAAAGATATGGTTAAAAAGTGGCTATGCATATTGCTGTCTTTGTTTGTCTGTATGAGCGTATGGGCAAACAAAGATTCTTTATCTGTAGCCGAACGCAATGCCCAAATGGGTTTCAACGACACCATCGATCGTTTAGCACCGGATTTTGTGAAGGTGAGTCTGGTGGTATGTGATCCGGGAGAAGTGCTCTATAGCGTTTTAGGACATGCATGCCTCCATCTGCAGTGTCCAACCTTCGGATTGGACTATGTCTATACTTCCGAAGGAGAGGGAGTGAGAGGAAAAGTGCTCCGATTCCTGATGAATGATTTGAAGATGGGGGTGGGGCAATTTTCTTTAGACGGATACCTGCAGCCATACCTGAAGGAGAAGCGGGGCGTGCGTGAATACCGGCTTAACTTACCTGCGGAGGTAAAGACTGAACTTTGGCGAGTGTGCGATGAATATATGGCGAAAGGGATGAATATGGAATACGATCCGGTCAAACGCGGATGCACCGTATCGGTAGTGCACATCGTAGAAGAAGCTATTCAATCGGCCAATGCGATGAACGGAAGTGATTGTCGCATCGCTTATCCGGAGTGGGGCAAGCCGTTTGATCGGACGCTGCGGGAGATTTTCTACGACAACGCGCCGCATGACTGGGGTCTGTTCTGGTGTATGACGATTGTGGGAGGAATAGTGGACAAGCCGAATCTGCCGAAGAAGGAGAAACTGATCTGTCCGCAGGAGTTGGCAGATACATGGATGCAAAGCTCGATAGACGGTAGACCCGTTATCAGCGAGCCGGCAGTGGTGCTCAACGAGGGCGAGCCTTTACAAAAGAGTTGGTGCTCTCCGCTGTTGGTGGCGCTGATGATATTGGTGCTGTCCATCATCGGGTGGTTTATGAAGAACCCGGCTATCGATTGGTTGATTTTGGGACTGCAGACGGTATTGGGTTGTTTGATTCTTTGGCTGATGATTATCCCGCTTCCGGCGACCGGATGGAGTTGGTTGATCATCCCGTTCAATCCCTTCGCTGCGATAGCTTGGAAATGGCGTGATAAATGGGCGTTGCCCTATGCGATTGTTATCGCGCTATGGTGTATAGGTATGCTGTGCGCACCGCACCGATTGGTAGAGTATGCACATATGGTGCTGGCACTTTCGTTCGGCATGGTATTGCTGAAGCAGAAATACGGAATTCGAAAAATGTAAGGAATAAAAAGATATGAACAATTTGTTGAAAATGAAAAAGTTTTTTTACACCCTGAGTGTTTTAGTTTGTTTGCTCGGGGTAAGTGAGAATGCGTGGGCGGATTACAACACTTGGCTGCGTGCTTCTACGGATGACGCAGCTAAGGGTTTGGTCTATACCTGCAAGACGCAAACGTACACTCCGTCCGATGATGAGTACGGGGACCTGGTGATGAGTGACGTTATACAGGGTTCGAATGGCGCAAAGCAATCTTTCTACGGCTGGGCAAAACCGGCGCGTGGATATGCTTTTTACACATGGACCGGGTATAAGTATTACGGAGATGATGCAAAGCCCAGTGAGGGATCTGCTACTTTCCCAAGCCCGAAGCAAGCCACCGGTGTAGCCGACCTTATCTATGCTAAGTCGTGGAGCGGAAATGCCGGAGATGATGCGGCGCAATCGGTGAAGGCATCTTGGAAATCCGCGACGTCCTACAATGTGGTGTATAAAGAGCCTGCCGGCGGTAGTTACACGGTGGATTACAGCTATGTAACGATCAATAGCAGTGCGAAATTCGACACCTCTACCGAGCAACTGGTTTTGGCTCCGGGGTCGGGCGACAAGCGCCCGTACGGTATTCCCGGGGGCAGTCAGGAAGACCTGTCGTATGCTACGGATGTGGTAACGCTTTCGACGGAAGCGGCCAACTTCGTCGGATGGTATGAAGATGGTGTAGAGAAGTCCACGGAGAATCCGTACATCTATCCTATCACCAAGTCGGCCAATGTCACTGCGCTGTTCAAGTGGGCGAAGCCGGTAGTGCCGGAAGACAAACTGATTCGCACGACCGATAATAGCGCGAATGTGAACGAGTCGGTGGTATTCCCGATAGACTATATCGCGTCCGATTGGGCAACGGCGGATTTCACGGTAACGTTAGTGGACGCCACCGGTTCGGGTACATTCTCCTTGGGCGAATATACGTATGATGCTACGAATAAGGAACTGACGGTTCCGTTCACCTACAATGCGAACGGCAAGTGGGACGAAGGCAGCAGCGTGAAGATTCAGGTAACGCCCGTTTACGGCGATGTGACTTCTGCTACCGTGCGCGCGATTGCGCAACAGGATGCTGCTAACCAGGCCCGCGTTTCCGGAGACGGTATCACGACGCAAGAGGGCGATTTGACCGATATGTTGGCGATCGCCAATGCGAACACAAAAGCCACCTTGACCTTGCTCCAACCGGTAGCGGTAACGGAACCGCTGGTAGTCACGGCTACGATGACCCTGGACCTGAATAACCAAGTGTTGTCTTCTACGGAAGCCGACCGGGTTATCAGCGTCGCAGGCACGGATGCCAAACTGACTATTACTGATAACAGTTTCATGAAAGGCGGTGCGATTCAGTTGACGCGCAGCGTGAATGACACGATAGCGGCTATCGAGGTGACCGGCGCCAATAAGTTGCTCTATAACAGCGGCAAACTGACGGCGGCAAATAATGCGGAGTTTGCATCGAATGCGGATGCCAAAGCCTTTGGTATCTATGTGTCCGGAGCGGGTAACGTGGTGATGCAGGGCGGTTCGATTAACGTCACATCCGACCGCTATGCCCGTGGTGTGTTCATTGCAACTACGACAGGTAACGCCACCTTGAATGTCGGTAAGATTGAGGCAACAGCCAATGTATATGCGATGGCTGTCTATTCCGGTGGAAAACTCAATATCGGAGAAGGTATCTCTTTGACGGCTACCGCTACCGATAACTGGGCAGCGCCGTTGTATATCTTATCCGGTACAGCAGTGGTGGACTACGTGACGATGACTTCTATTTCAGCCAAAAAAAATGCATACGGTGTGTATGTGAATAACTGCACTTCGCTGACACTCAATGGCGGTACGATTTCCGCTACGTCGGCTAATCCGAGTGTGTATGGCGTGTATGTGAAAAAAGGAACGGTAACGATTCAGCAGCAGGCCAACATCACGGCGCAATATACCACTACGTCCGTGGCGGGTTCTGCTACGCTGCAAGCGTACGGTATTTATAACTTAGGTACGATCCGTCTGGTGAATGTCAATGTGACGGCTATTTCGCCGGCGAACTATGCGACGGCTGTCAATACGATTACCTCCACGGTAAAGACGACGATAGAAGGCGGAACCTATACGGCGCGAACGGCTACCGGCTATGCCTATGGTCTGCATCACCAGTACGGTACGTTGTCCGTGGATGGCGGTACGTTCTATGCCGTATCAGCCGGAAATGGCGTTTATGGCGCGCGTAATACAGTTGCCGGAACGATCAAGAATGCTACGCTTAGTGCCGAGACAACCGGTAGCGGTAAAAACGTGTACGGTATAGAAACTGCCGCTAAGACCCAAACGCTGACCAATTGTACCATCAAGGCGAAGTCGGCTACCTCCGCAGCCTATGCTATCTTTAATGCAAATGCGACCGTAACGGCTACGGGATGTACGCTGATTGCAAAGACGCTGAGTAGTTCTACGGCATGCGGATTCTATGGTAAGAAAGGAACGCACAAGTTGTACAATAACGAAGCAACGGTAGATGCCTTTACCACTGCGGCTTACGGTATCTACTTGGTAGCAGGAACGCTGACGGTAGATGGCGGTACGTACAATGTAACCGCCAACCAGGCTACGGCCACCAAGGCCGCCGACAGTAAAGTGTATGGTGTGCTGGTAGCGGACGGTAAAACCGGAACCGTAAGCAATGCCACCTTCAATGTGTCGGCTACCAATGGTACGTTCTCGCAGAATGTATACGGCGCTTATACGGGAACGGGTACGATCAACAGTACCGGCTGTACGTATAACACCAGTGCGGCAACGAAATCATACGGTGTTTTCGGAGCAGCATCATCGACGCTCAATCTGCAGAACAATACGATTAACGCCACTACGATCGCTTCGACGACAGCAATCGGTATTTATTCTGCCGCACATTTTACGGTAGATGGAGACGATGTGACCACTCATTCGAAGACCTATGCGTCTTACTCGCTTTATTTCTCGGCTACCGCGCAAGGCGAAGTGCTGGGCGGTAAGTTCCGGGCGTTGGGTACTTCTACCAAATCGTCAGAGATCCTCGCGCCGATCAATACCGATGCGTTGGCGGAGAACGTACAGGTGAAGGGCGGATTCTACAGCGATAACGTACGTTTGCGTTATTACGTGCCGACGGGATATGAGATCTTCGGCGTGGATCCGAATGCGCCGGAGTATGCCGAGCAATACTACTATACGGTCAATGACCATTTGCCGTACGAGAACATATGCTATATCACGGAGAAGAACGTAGGTTTCCCGACCTTGGAAGAGGCCTTCGACTATGCCCGTAACCACTCGGATGGCACCTACAATATCATCATGACGCAGCCTTATACCTTGCCGGCGGGTAACTATTCGCTCCCGGCCAATGCGACGCTGGTGGTACCGGATCGCGTATCACGAACCGTAGCAATCGGTACGGTGGCTGAGCGTCAGTTCCCGGAGCAGGATCTGATTACGGAGAACCGCTGCCTGACCTTTGCGGAGGGCGTCAATCTGGATGTATATGGTACGATAGAGGTCAGCGCAAAGGAATATACCACCAATACGGGACGTATTTCCTACGTCTTAGGTCCGTACGGACGTATTCATCTGGAGAACGGAAGTACGGTGACCCTCAATAACGGCGCTAAGATCAATGCCTGGGGATATATCACCGGTCAGGGTGAGATCCGCGTGAAGAACGGCGCGGAAGTACGAGAGATCTTCCAAGTCCATGATATGAAAGCCGCATCGGCTATCCCGGATTGGACAAGTTCTGACAATAAGAGTACCTACAAGGCGTTTTTGATGAACCAGTACTATATCCAGAGTATTGAGGCGCCGACGAAGTATTACTATGGCGGTAAGTTGATTGGTTCCATGAGTATCACCTCCAATGCCACGGCTTGGACCAGTGTGGATGCGGACAATGTGCAGTTGGTAGCGCCGTCCGACGCGTTCTTTACGGTGGATACCGAAGACGAGTCGGCTTGGGTACGTAAGACCTATGATCCTACTACCGACCGCATCCTCTGGGAGACCAATAGTTCCGCTTCGTTGGGCTCTATCAGCGTTTCGATGATGTCGTATGGTTTTGATTCGAAAGACTATGTGCTTCCGTTTACGAACAACATGACCGTTCATGCGCTGAGCGGAATCTTCAATATTACGCAGAGCGTGGTATTACTCCCCGGAAGCGAGGTGATTGTAGATAAGACCGCTACGTTGCACATCAATGACAAGGATGTGAACGGAGATGACATGGGTCTGTATCTGTATGATAAGAGTCAATGGACGACCAAAGCTACGCCAATCATGTATTCTCCATCATGGACGAACGGCGTGTGCCCGCGTACTACAGCCGCAGCGGATATGAAAGATGCAGCTATCTACGTAAAGGGTAAGATTGAGGTCTATGGCGCGTTATATACCACCGAAGGCGGAGCAGCTATCTATTCGGATAGCGAGAATGCCGGTACGATAGAGTATAGCGCCGATGCGGTAGCAGAGGGTCATCTGTACCAGAAATACGACGGAACGGGCGAAATCGCGGTTACCGCAGCCAAACTGCGTAACGGCGGTGAGACGGGTCCGGATGAAGACATGACGATCACGAAGGATGTGGCTCTCAACGGGGACACCTATGCGTACGCCAATATCGACGGCGAAGGTTTCAAATGGACGAGACTGAAGGATGTGGACGGATGTGTGATTGCCGATGAGACCGATCCGGAGCATATCGTCTATTACGCGAAGCCGCAAGAGTATGTAGCGATTACCAGCCCTATCGAAGACGAGAACTACCTGTTCCATTCCGTAGTAGGCGACCGCCTCTTTATTCTGCAATTCATGGAGGCCGGTTGTGTATGGTGGGAAGTGACGGCAACCGAGACGCCGGGCGTATATCACTGCGCTACGAACGACACCTATTACGAGCACAATCCGCAAACCGATTTATGGCAAGAGGTGAAGCGTACGGTTACCTTCTATTTTACAGACCCGAAGGATGACGCAGAAGGAAAGAGCAAAGTGCTGACTGTTAACTACGGAGCTAAACCGGATGTCACGATTGTGTCCAACCCGTCTAAGGCGGAAGATGCTGCGGCTACGTATCAGTTCCAAGGATGGAAGTATGGCGAAGATGGTCCTGTACATGCCTATACGGCTACGGACTATGAGACGGTGACGGAGAACGGCACGTACTATCTGCCTGTCTTCACGTCCATCACGAAGAAATATACCATCACGCTCAAGGATGCCAAGAACGGCGCAGACGTGCCGGTGGAGGTGTTCTACGGCAGTGTGCCGGAATACACGCCGACGAAGGATGCCACGGCTGAATACACCTATACGTTCAACCACTGGGAGCCCGAACTGGTACCTGTGACCGGTGCGGCTACCTATACGGCGTTCTGGACCAATGTCAAGAACCGCTATACGATCACCTGGGTGGATGGCGAGACGACGCTGGAAGAGGACAAGAACCAGCAATACGGTACGCCCACCGAGTATAACGGCGAACAGCCGGCTAAAGAGACGGATGACAATTATGTATATGCCTTTAGCGGATGGTTGAGCAGCTTGGATGGTAACACGTATGCGACTGGCGAGACACCGGCTATCGGCGGTAATACGACCTATACGGCGCAATATACCACCACGCCGCGCTATGCCGTCATCTTCGCCAACTACGACGGAAAGCAACTGCAGAAGATATTTGTCACTGCCGGTGAGCGTCCTGTCTATAGCGGCTTGACGCCTGCCCGCTTGCGCGACGTAGATGGCTACTATAACTTCACCGGATGGAAGAATAGCAGCGGTACGTTCTTCGCCAGAGATGCCGAACTGCCGGTAGTGAACGCCAAAGAGACCTATACCGCGCAGTATGAGTACATCACGGAGTTGTTTGCGATTACGTTCCGCAATGTGAAAGGAAAAGGAACGTCAACTAGCAGTGGAAACCGTTGGATTGGTTATTTCGGTGTAGGTACTACGCCGTTCTACTGCCCGAATGACGTGGCGGCTACGCCTACCAAAGCATCCACCGCGGAATATACCTATACCTTCGACGGATGGTCGACGACGAACGGTGGTACCAAATTGGCACAATTACCTCCGGTGACCAAGGCGGCTACCTATTGGGCGCTCTTCAAAGCCGTTAAGAGACAGTACACGATTACGTTTGCGAATGTGGACGGTAACGGTGCTTCCGAAACGGTAAAAGTGGACTACGGTACCGTGCCGACATGTCCGGTAACGCCGGCTAAGGGTGATAATAACTATACCTACGAGTTCTTAGGTTGGGATACGGAGATCGTATCCGTCACGGCTGCTGCGACCTATACGGCGCAGTTCAGCGATACGGGTACGCCGCGTACGTTCACCATCACGTTTGAACCCGAGAACGGCGATGCGGCCGAAGTGCTGCAGGTAGCGTATGGCGACATGCCGCAACCGACGACGCCTACTCCGATCGCCGCTGATGTACAGTACTCCTATGTGTTCAACAGTTGGTATCCGACCTTGAGCACCGTCACCGGCGATGCGACGTATTATGCGCAATATACGCAGACGCTGAATCGCTATACGGTAACGTTCAAAGATTGGGACGGCACGACGCTTCAGTCCGAGTCGCTCAACTATGGCGTTACGCCTGCGTATGACGCTACGCCTACCAAACCGATGGATATGGAGCACGGAAAGATGTACACCTTCATCGGATGGAAGAATACGAATGGCGATGAGTATGCTCCCGGCGAAACGCTGCCTTCCGTGACGCAAGCGGATATATACACTGCGCAGTATGAAGAATCCTACTTTATTGCGTCCGTGACCACCTCTACAGACGAGACATCCTATTACGACTCGTGGCCGAGTGCGTTGGAGGCCGCCAATGCCTCCAGTGGCAGTACGTTGAAGTTGCTCGGTAATATATCCGGTTATAATAACAGCAAGATTACCGGTAGCTTTACCTTGGACTTGAACGGCTATACGATATCTTATACGAACACCTCCTATAGTAATCCGCAGTTGATTTATCTGGAGGGTTCGTTGGTGCTGGAAGATTCGCGCGGCGGCGGTAAACTCTATTATGAGCAAACCGGAAGTGCAAGTTGTCAAGTCATCGATCTACGGAAAGACGAGACACGGTTTACGATGAATGGCGGTACGATCGAATGTAAGAAGATCGGCGGCGAATCGTACCAATATGCATGTGCGTTCCGTATCTATTGGGGTAAAGCGTATGTGAACGATGGCGTGCTGACGGCTACCAGCGATAACAGTAGCGCCTATGCGGTCTATGACTACAGCGAGGTAGCGGAAATCAGCGGCGGTAAATTATCCGCGACTGGTGCCAATATCGTCAAGATCTTCAGTGGCGGCTCCAAGACGGTCATGTCCGGCGGTTACTACTCCATCAGCCCGGCAAACACGAGTGCGAAATGTGTCAGCGGCAAGGGCGTATGTAAAGTACGCGATAATGAGCCTCAGAAAGCAGAAGGGTACAACTATAAAGTGACGAATGCGCATACCATTACGTTCAAGAACTGGAATAATGCTACTTTGCAATCACAAGCGGCAGAGGATGGATATGTACCGGTATATGAAGGCGCAACACCGACAAAACAGAACGAAGACGGTCGTGTCTTTGGTTTTACCGGATGGGATTCTCCATTGGCTGTCGTTTCTGCAAATGCCACCTATACGGCGCAATATGAGATCGTTGGTATTGATGCCGACGACAGCGACGAGCCTACGGAGATTGCAGCGGATTTGACCGTGACTACTACGACGGTAGAAACGACGGGTACGCTTGAAGTGGCGGATGGTGTAACGCTTACCACGACAAACCTCATTTTGGAGGCCGGTTTGGATAATTCCGGTCAGTTGCTCGGCGCAGGTACGATTACCGCCACGAATGTGTACTTTGATCTCAAACTCAATACGGCTGCTCGTCACTGGCATGCGTTTGGTGTACCTTGGAACGTAGATGTGACGGCTGATCCGATTGTTGAAGTAGAGACCGGTCGTACGCTCGTTGTTGGTCGCGATTGCGAGATCGTTTATTACAACGGCGAGACTCGTGCAGCGCAAGGTTCCGGTTCTCAATGCTGGGAGTACCTGAAGCACTATAAAGAGCCTGGACAACCGATTGAAGTTATGACTCCGGGTAAGGGTTATATGATTGCCTTCACGAGTGAGGTACAGACGGTTCGTCTCACCAAAGCAACCGGAGCGCCGATTATCTATACCGGAACGGTCGATCTGGCTGCGAATACCGGTGATGCGGACAATGGCGGATGGAATGCAATGGCGAATCCGAAAGCTTTCCATGCCGCAATGGCTTCCGGGCCGACGGTAGGTTATGTACACGACGGCGGCGAGATAGGAAGTGATGGCTATGAAGTGTATGACTTGGACGCGAAGAGGTTTATCGTAGGAAAGATGGTCTATGTGCAAGCAACGGGCGAGCAGTCTATTGTGTTTAATGAATCGAATGCTACTCCGATTACTCCTGCTGCGGCTCCAAGACGCACGAGAGCCGAGTCTGTTACCTCCAAACAGTACCTATCGCTGGGTGACTACTATGTTGTCTCGCTTACCAATGCCGAAGGCGTAGGAAGCAAGGTATATGTATTGCCGGAAGAGGATAAGGCCGACGAGTATGTCATCGGTCATGACCTGAGCCAGTTCAGCATGAGCAACAAGAAGGCGCAGATCTGGGTGGATCGCTATGACACCAAGCTGGCGCTCAACACCACCGCGCTGATCAATGAGACGGCCGAGTTCCCGCTCAGCCTCTATGCCCCGCAGGCTGGTGAATATACAATCACCAATGACCAATCACCAATCACCAATGAGGATTATACCATATATCTGACTCGTGATGGTGAGGCCATCTGGAACCTGAGCAGTAGTCCGTACACACTGGATCTGAACAAGGGAACTGTAAGCAACTACGGCCTGCGTCTCATCGCGCAGCAGGCTCCGCAGACGGCCACCGGCCTGGACGAAGCCCTCATCGATGCCCAAGGCGAGACCCGCAAGGTGCTGATCAACGATAAAGTATATATCATCCGTGGCAACGAGGTCTACACCCTGGACGGCCGCTTGGTAAAATAACGAGTTAACGAATGAATGAATTAACGATTTAACGAGTTAGTGAGATTATGGAAAAAATGCAATATATATCCCCTCTCATCGAGGTAATGAGTATGAACACGGTGGTGATGCAGGCCTTTGGTCCTGCCAGCATGCCGGATGATTCGTTCAACAGTAGCAATCCTGCTCCCAAGCGTGCCACCGAAGCATTCTAAGGTGAGCGTATTATTCAGAAAAATCGCACGTACCACCGGGTATGTGCGGTTTTTTTTATTATTTTGCTAAATTATTTGCGTATATCGTAGAAATGTAGTATCTTTGCAGCAGATTTTAGAATTAGCGCAGGTGTGCGCCCAAAATCTTGCGTAATAGGCCGAAAACTTGATTTTCTAAAACTGGACACTTTTGGAAATCATTACTTATTCAAGTACGGTTTATGCACGCTCACGTATCAGCGTGAGTTTTCCGTGCGTCAATTTGAATAAGTAAGGTAGTCCAGAACCTCAGAAAATCAGATGAAGCGAACGTAAAGCACACGCTTTTTTTGTGTGCATACATATAATGTTATGGTGGCAGAGTGCATAGGTGTGGTCTAAATCATATCTTTTTGTACCTCAAAGGAAATATTTTTCTTCCACACCTATGCCGCCACGTGACAAACTTTGATAACAACTAACAATAAAAACAAAAATAAACAAATGAAAACTTTTTCAACTTACTTTAAAACCTTCCTGGCAGCGATGCTGTTGCTGGTAGGGGGTAATTATGTAGGAGCAGTTGAACCCACTTGGGCGGATAGTGCGGTAGTTCCGGAAGTAGGGCAGAACTATTACATCTACAACAAAACACGTGGTAGATTTATATGTTTTCAGGGTACTTCTGTTAACACTTTTACTCCGACTTCAAGCTCTATTACTTTAGGTCCGACTACAGCTTCTACGGCAACGAAAAAAGGAAATCAGGCGGTGCTGTTTAAGCTTGAAAGCGGTACTACATCAGGGTATTATAAGATAAAGGTTGTTGATCAATTCGGTGGCAAGACGTGGTACATGAGTTCGTCTATGTATAGTGTATCAACTTCCGCCCAATCAAATATAGATATACCAGAGGCGGGAACTGATGCTAAAGGTAAAAAATATTACTATATCTATAGGAAAGGTAATAGTAATCGTTTATACATGGGCACCAGCACAACCACAAGCGCAAGCATTTCGTATGGAGCGGCCTCCAATCTAGGAAAAGAATGGTATTTCATTCCGGAGAAGTGTATTAAAGGATGTTCTGTATCGAGCAAAACGGCAGACGGAACAATATCCATCACTGCACCGACAGACAAGGGGAAAGCCTCTGTGACATTCAATGTGTCGGGACCGGGAACGGTTTCAAATTTTACTTGGACAAGCAGTAACACGAAGCTTAAAATAGGTATTCCGACTCGTACCGATAACGTGATAACAGTGCCTGTACACTATACGGCAGAAAATAAGCACGGTCTTCCTATCGAAACGGCTACTATTACGCTCACTTCAAAAGATAATGCCACGTCAAAGACCGGTACCGTTAATGCGAATGTGAACTTGCAGCCAACCTTCTCCACAGTAGTGTCAGCATTGGATTGGAATCGTGTGAATGAAGAAATAGTGGAGCGTTTCTATGTAGGAATGGATGTAGCGGCATCGGAACGTGACCGTTTGGCGAACAAGCTGCTTGTTACCAATGCGAACACTATGGCCAAAAGAACCACTACTACTAAGACTGTTTGGACGGCTACCATTATTGGAGATAATGCGGATCAATTTAAGTTCCCCAATGGAACGCAATCGTATTCCGGCAACTATGTTTCAGATAATTTCTTAAGCGCCTTTGACGTGCATTATGCGCCAACCGTAGCCGGTGAGCATACGGCGACCTTGCATATTGTGGCGAGTTATACAGCGACTAACGGAGCTCAGACGGATACGCATGACATCGCTTTAAGTGGCCGTTGTGAAGCAGGTTCCATCATCACGTTTGCATCGGATGACTCTCCCAGCGACGATGAGATTTATTCCTTCGGCAATATTATCGGAACCAACAAAGTGGATGTAACGGCTAATTTGTTAATCTCGCAAGTTACCGATCTGCAAAAAGTATGGAGTGATCCGGACGGCGTATTTGAGTTTAACCCAAGTTCTGTCAATTTAAGCAAAGTATCCCAGACGCTTACTTTTAGTGCGCATCGTCCGACTCCGGTAACAGAGAATACGAATCATGAAGCTACGCTTACTATCTCAGGAACAAGTACTGTCAATGGAGAACCTGTCTCGGCAACCTTCACCTTGAGATATACGGCAGTGCCGCTGAGTCAACCTACGGTTACTTGGAACTGGAGTTCCATCCGCGAGGGTCTGATGGCTTACAATCCGATTACTACTAATTCGGACGGTGATTGGACGCTGACGAAGACAGCCGGAGATAAGCTTACATACAATCCGGCTACGAAAGAAGCGGAAGCGGAATACCTACACCACGAACCCGGCCAATCGGCTGCATTCTATCTTCAGATCCCGCAAACTGACACCTATGCTGCCTTTGAAGGGGAATATGAGACTGCAATCGACGTGTCGCCCGTTCCAGAGATTTATCTGGACTTGTATACCCAATATACGGATCCTTCGGTAATGACATACGAAGTCAGCGAGTTTATGGGTGAGGAAATGCCCGCTGCGACATTTGAAGAGACACAAAATAGGTTGACTATTGATGGTGGCGGTTGGGTAGATTTCTTCACTGCCGGTCATAATGTCATTTCTTTCAGCTATGATGATGATCCGGAAAATTTTGGCACACCTATCTGGACGGTTACGGAATATTACGGTAACAATACAAGTGCTGTGCTTTATGAGGAGGTGGGGCTTACTTCCGGCACAAATGTTACCTGGCAATTCTCGCCGAATGCAACTAAGATCCGCATCGAAGAGACGGGCGGCTGGAGTAATGGTTTTTTCACCAATGTGCGTATCTCTGAATACGACGTCATTGCAGCGGACGCAGAAATCGTTGCACTGATAGATGATAACGGCACAGTAAGTGATCGAGATGTTACGCTCACGTTTGCCAATAAGCGTCAAGTAACCGCTACGTTGAACGAAACAGCGGCGCAGTACTTTACGATAGTGGACGCGACCCCCGCTCCTGCCGCTCCTGAGATTAATCTGACTACGGAAGCCCAGTTTGATGATGAATCTATAATGACTTATAAAGATAAAGGCGGTTATTTTGCAGGTGCAGAATTTGATGAGTCAGCACATAAATTATCAATTAGTGGTTGGGTAGACTTTCTGAATCTTTCCGGACAAAGTAAAATATCTTTTTATTATGAAGATGATGAAGGATGGTTTGGCCCGTCTGAACCTCTATGGACTGTTACGGAATATATTGGTGATGCTGCGAATGTAATTTACGAGGGTGTAGATTTGACTTCCGGCACAAATGTAACTTGGTCATTCTCTCCAAATGCAACAAAGATTCGAATAGAAGATACAGAAGGCGAAGGAGGTAATTTTACCAACGTACGTATTTATGGGGAAGCATCCTCTGGTGGCGGCGGAGAACCCGGTTCGTCTGTCGTATATGATAGCGATAAGGGCTTGGGTGTCGGTAAAGTAGTGGAAGGTAAAGTAATCACGGTAGCATTAAAGGGTGGAGTAAACCTTGCGGATGCTAAAGAGGCTACGGCAGGTAATGCATGCCAATTGATACTCGAGGATGATTACACCTACGATCATGAAGTGCTGACGCTGCCGATAGCGATTGTATCGCCTTGTGATATCACCTATAAGCATTCGGATAATGGTACGTACGTGGTAACCTACCAAGGTGAAGATCCACGAACGGTAGGTGAATCATTTGTACAACACATTGGTGAGCCAACTCCCTCGCTCTATGCAGTTACCTTGAGTGCTCCTACTCCGGCATCCGGTTATCAGTTCCAAGGATGGAAAATCAACGGTGTCACCGTTTCTTGCAAAGAGAGTTTTACCACTTCTATTACAGTGACCTGTGAAGTAGAAGCAGCCTTTGTGGCGGTTGAAGTACAAAACTTCAAAGTAGGCGATGTCTATTTTGCGGACATGGGCGCAGCCCTCACTGCCGCAGGTACCTCTGCGGAAAGCAAGATTGTAACGCAGATGCAGGATGTTACGCTGGAGACCGGTTCTTACACTGTTCCTGCCGGCGTGACCTTGTTGGTTCCGCACAAAGCGGACTTCTTTGAGTTGCAAGAGACGCCGGAGGTAGTCGGTACGATCGAAGTGCTGTCTGCTTATCGCACACTGACGCTGAAAGAAGGCGTGACGATTACGTGTAATGGTAACATCTGTATTTCCGGTAAGTTGATGTCCGCTGGCGGTGGAAATAAGACTGCATATACCACCGGTGAGTGCGGTGTGATCAACATGGCTAACGGTGGACATATCGAGCTCAACGATGGCGCCCACTTGTTCTGCTGGGGTTATATCAAGGGCCAGGATATGGACCAAGGTAATAACACCCAAGGAACAGGTACAGTAACCGCTCAATCCGGAGCTACTATCTGGGAGAACTTCGAGCTGGGCGACTGGCGTGGTGGTACGGCTTCGTTTAATATCTACTATAACAATGAGGTAGATCATACGCAACTCTTCCCGTTCCAGAGCTATGCGATTCAGAATGTAGAAGTGCCGACGACGTACAACCACGGTTCGACGCTGCGTACCTTTACCAGTATTACCACCAGTCTTGGTCACCATGATGCCATCTTCTCGATGATTGGTCCGGAGAATACGATGTTCTTGCTGACCGATGAGCAGTCCGTAGTACGTATGTGGTATGACCCGACGACAGACTTGAGTTGTTATGAGTTGAGCGGAACTGCCCAATTGGACGCTCTGCATATCACAGTGTATGTATCCATGAGTTCGGAAGATTTCATTCTGCCGATTAGCAATAGCATGCATATCATTCTCTCTGATTGCAACATGAATCTGGCGAACCCGCTGATGGTGCAAGCCGGTGCAATCGTGGAAATCAAGCCGAGTGCTACTGTCGATCTGACGAGCGAACTCTATCTGTACGATGTGGATCAGTGGGGCAAGTATGTGCACAACTACTATTTCCGTTCTTTCAATAATTTGTCCAGCCATAAAGACCGCGGCGCAGAGAACTCCAAAGCTGGTCTGGATGATGCGAAACTGATTGTGGACGGTACCTTCAATATCCAGAACGGCGGCAAACTCTATACGACTGCCGGCGGTGCGAATATCATGGGTAATAACGGCGGTGTGATTAACTTCAATGCGTCTCTGCCTTCTAATAATATTCTCTGGGCGGTAGAGGTGTTGTCCGGAGCACCCTATATTACTTGGGTCAATAATCCGATTGCTGCGGCTAACCTCTGCAATGAGGATGGCAGTTATACACGTAGTATGGGTAACCATAATTCGTTCTATAACGTCAACGGTCGCTGGTTCCATTCGGAAGATAAAGATCCGGATCCTGAAGACCACACGTATTTCTTCACTTATATGGACGGTGGAAACCTGAGTACAGAAGATGCCAATACAGCAGCTGTTTATTCCCACGATAAGACGGGTCTCGAAGCCCGCATGAAGTGGTTCAATGTAACCCCGGATTTTGAATGTGCTACTACCGAACAGGAGGAGAATAATACCTCGAACTGGTGGATCGGAACGAATCCTGCTGCGCAGTATAACTATACGATGCTCAACGATTGGCACCAGTTTATGGCTACTGAGACTCCGAACGTCTATAGCGGTTCGAACAATAAACTGTACGATAAGGATGGATGCGTTTGGACGGAAGAAGGCACAGTAGATGAGAACTGTCTCTATACCATCGGCGGTGTGAAGAAAGCACTTGTGAACGGTGAATTCATTCCGCTGGAGAGCAACGGCTACGACCCGGCTTATCATGCAAGTGGTGTTACGCCTGAACAGTATTATATCTGCTTCAGCGGTTGTAACTGGCATCCGGCTACGCCGTATAGCGGAGAAAGCAAGGCTTATACAATCCATCCTGAGGATGAAGATCTGCATTACATCTGGTTCAACAACGACTGGATGAACGTGCTGCGCGACGAACCGTTCTTCTACACCGAAGATGAGCAGACCAACGTACGCACGTACTACGAGTATGTTAATGGCGATTGGGTAGTAGCTACTCCGTACGTCAGCGTCACCGATGAAGCAGAGACACGTAACTTCTATATGATTAAGGAAGCGTTCAACGTGGCTTCTATCAAGAAGAATGCAACGATTACGTTGCTGCGTGACCTGCCGAACGTGTCGGAGGTATTGACCTATTCGACGCAGAACACGACCTGTACGCTCGATCTGAATGGACATGTACTGGGCGGAAATGTGGCGAACTTAGTTACCGTCAATGCCCCGGGTTGTACGTTCACGATTACCGACAACGCAGCATTGAAGATTGGTAAGATTAGCAACAGTGCAAACAAAGCCGTTTATGCGCAGAAGGGTACGGTGGTACTGAATAACGGTACGCTCGAAGCGACCGGCGCTAACGCAATCGCCTGTGCTTCAGCAGGTGCTATCACCATCAACGGCGGTTATCTCTCTGCGGCTACGAAATGCGTCAATGTAGCAGGTTCTGCATGTACGATCAACGGTGGTCATTTCACCGACAATACCGGTCTCGCAACCTATTGCGCAGCGCATAAGTATCCGTTTGAGACGACCGATTCGAAATATAGATACGAAGTGTCTGCTGCATGGACTATCACCTTTGTGAATGAAGCAACCACACTCCAGACGCTTCATCTGCAACCCGGTGAGACGCCTCAATATACAGCGGCACAACCGACGAAAGACGGTTATAAATTCACCGGCTGGTCGCCTGCGATCGTTGCCGCTACAGCAGACGCTACTTACACCGCACAGTTTACAGCGAAAGCAGCCGAAGAGCGTTGCGTCACGCTGAACTCCAACGGAGGTAACGAAGGCTTGCAGTATGTATATGTGGCTTCCGGTTCTGCAATCGGCACACTGCCTGCCGGAACCACCAAGGACGGTCATACCTTCGCAGGCTGGTTCACCGCTGCAAACGGAGGCTCGCAGATCACTACTGCTACTACCGTTTCTGCGGATGTGACATGGTTTGCACATTACAACAAGAACTCTTATACATTGACCTGGGATGCGAATGGCGGCGAGTTGTCCGGTAGTTACACCAGCGGTTCGGTACAGTATGGTGCCGCCATCACCGCTCCGACGGCTACGAAGGCCGGTCACACCTTCCTCTGCTGGAATGCTACTCCGGCAACGACCATGCCTGCGCAAGACGTGACGTACACCGCACAATGGTCTGTTGCTGCAAAGCACTATCTGCAGAACCTGGATGGTACGTATCCTGCCGCTCCGGCAGCAACCGACGACGTAACCGGTGCAGCAGGTGAGTATGTCACTCCGAAAGCAAAGACCTTTGACGGCTTTATCACCCCGGCAACGCAGACCGTTCGGATTGGTGAGACGGACGAGGTAAGATACGAATACGCTCGTCGTACTTATACCATCACTTGGGATGCCAACGGCGGTACATGTGCAACAGCATCTACAGATGTGAAACATGGCGCTACGCTTACCTTGCCGGAAGCTACATGGGCTAATCATACACTTGATGGCTGGTTCACCAAAGCTGTTGGTGGTGACGAGATCACCGCTTCTACCATCATCCAGCGTAATATCGGTACGCTCTATGCACACTGGAGTGTAAATGTAATTGCGCATTACGGTGACAATATTGACCTTGGTGACGATGTTACCAACCTGATTATCGAGAATGGTGGTACGGTGAACGCAACCACCGCTATGAGCGTGACCAATTTGTATCTGGAGTCCAACGGTAGTACCACCTCCGGTCAGTTACTTAGTGGAGCTAACGTAACGGCAACCAACGCATACTTCGACTTGACTCTCAACGCTGTTAACCATAAGTGGTACGGAGTAGCTGTTCCATGGCAGGTAAATGCAGCCAACGGTATTTCTGTCAACGGTCGTACGCTGACCTTAGGTAAAGATTTTGATATCATCTACTACGATGGCGCACGTCGTGCGGCAGAAGGCAAGCAGAAGTGCTGGAAGTACGTGGAGAACGACGGTGACAAGACCTTACAACCGGGCCGCTTGTACATGATCGGTCTGATGCTGGATGCTCCGACAATCCGCTTTGCGAAGAAGAGTGGAGCAAGTCTGCTGACAACCTCTACCTCTGTTACCGCATATAGCGGAGCTGCTGCTGTCGACGACCAAGGTTGGAACGGTGTAGCTAACCCGGCCCTCTTCCATGCGTATGTTAACCCGGGTGTAACTGCCGGACAGGTATATAATCCGGAGACCAATAGTTACGATCCTATTCTGATGAATGACGCGAAGTTCGTAGTAGGCCAGGGAGCATTTGTGGAAGTAGAAAACGACAAAGCCATCACTGTTTCGTACGGAGGTACCTATGCCGCACCGCGTCGTGCGAGGGCAGAAGAAGCTCCGCTGATGGATGTACGCATCGCTCCGGCTGAGGCGGAGTACACCGATCGTCTGTTCGTGACCGTAGATGAGGAGAAAGCGGAAACCGGTTACGTGGTTGGTAAGGACCTCGCTAAGCTCGGTGTCAGCAAGTCGGTAGCACAGATGTGGATCAACCGCTATGATGCCCAACTCTGTCTGAACACCGTCGCACCGGTGAACGGCGTAGCCGAGTACCCGCTCAGCATCTTTGCCCCGAAGGCAGGCGAATACATGATTACAATTAATAATTCACAATTCACAATGCACAATGCCGACTACGCTCTCTACCTCACGCTGAACGGTCGCGTGATCTGGAACCTGAGCTACGCGCCTTATACGGCTACGCTGGAGAAGGGTACGACCACCACATACGGCTTGCGTCTGATCCTGCAGGCTCCGCAGACGGCCACCGGCCTGGACGAAGCCCTCATCGATGCCCAAGGCGAGGCGCGCAAGGTGCTGATCAACCAGAAGGTATTCATCATCCGTGGCAACGAGGTATACACCCTGGACGGCCGCTTGGTAAAATAACGAGTTAACGAATGAATGAACGATTTAACGGCTTATCAGTTTAACGACTTAACGAAATTACGATTATGAAAAAAAAACACTATACAAGTCCTCTTATTGAGGCAATGCTGATTCAAGCATCGAGTCAGTTGATGGAGACGAGTATACCCTTACTCCCCGATCCGGGAGCAAATCCTGCTCCCAAGCGTGCCACCGAAGCATTCTAAGGCGTAGCCGCTTATCCGAGAAAGACCGCATGTACCACCGGGTATGTGCGGTTTTTTTTATTTTTTTGCAAAAATATTTGGTTAAATCAAAAAATAGCAAACAAATATTTGTTGTAACTTCGAGGGCACCGACATTGCAAGCAATCCCACCTCGAAATTAGTTCTTAACCGCAAGGGTACGATTATCTCGCACTATCGTGCAAACAACAATCTTTTTAGCAAAAATCACGCTTAAGCGAGCTTAGACTAAATTTTTCTGCTAAAAATCTTGCATATTTGAATAATTTGTAGTAATTTTGCAGCGTGTTTTTGTGTTAGAAAGCAATCATTATTTATTGAAATTGTGTGTAATGTATTAAAAAGCAATCATTATGATAGACTACTTTATGACTAATGAGGCATTGTTGCAATATGTGGGAAAACAGATGCAGCAAATGCGAATTAATGCGCGATTGAGTCAGCAGCAATTGGCTGAACGTGCGGGTGTATCGCGTTCGACGGTGACTCAAGTGGAGAATGGTAGAGGAATGAAACTTGAGTCGATAGTGGCGATGCTGCGCGTGCTCAATAAACTAGAGATCCTAAATAATTTCGAGACGCACGCATTGGTCAGCCCGCTATTGATTGCTAAACAGGAAGGTAAAACCCCTAAACGTATTCGTCCTCGTCATGATTAATTTTGCTAATGTTTATCTATGGGATTTGCATATGGCATCCCTGTCGGAAGATGAATCCGGTCGCATCTCGATGCAGTATACACCGGAGTTTATCAACAGCGGTTACAATCCGTCGCCTCTATTTGTGACCCCGGAAAAAGATAAGGTCTATGAGTTCTCGCAACTGCCGTTTCAGACTTTCAAGGGGTTGCCGGGCTTTATTGCGGATTGTTTGCCGGATAAGTTTGGTACGGCGATTATCAATCATTGGTTGGAGAAATCCGGTCGTCCGCGAGACAGTTACACTACTATCGAACGCCTACTATATCAAGGTTCGCGCGCGATGGGTGCATTGCGTTTTGAACCGCAAGAACGCAAAGACCTGAATAAACAGGTGGCGATTGATTTAGATGGGTTAGTAGCTGCAATCGCTGAGGTCTTGGGAGAGCGCATGCAGTTCGGAACGAACCTCAAGACGGACGATGAAGCCCTGCTGACGATACTGCGGGTAGGTACTTCTGCCGGAGGAGCGAGACCGAAAGCCGTCGTGGCATATAACAAAGAGACTGGCGATTTACGTTCCGGACAAGTGGACGCACCGGAAGGATACGAGCATTGGTTGTTGAAGTTGGATGGTGTGGATGCGAACAACCCGAGTTCGTATAGCGAGACAACAAACTATGGCTGTCTGGAGTATGCGTATTATAAGATGGTGCTGGATTGCGGAATAGAGATGATGGAGTCGAGATTATTGGAGGACGGCAAGCGGCATCATTTCATGACAAAACGTTTTGACCGAATTGGCGGCAGTCATCGCGTGCATATGGTGTCGCTTTGCGGGATGGCGCACTATGACTACAACCAACCAGACTCATGGTCCTACGAGCAGCTGTTCCGTGTGATGCGAGGCCTAAGAATGACGCAGCCGGAGATGGAACAAGCTTTCCGCCGAATGGTATTCAATGTGATTGGTTGTAATCAAGATGACCATACGAAGAATGTTGAGTTTCTGATGGATACAGATGGCGTGTGGAAACTTTCTCCCGCCTATGATATGTCGTATGCGGTAGGCGCTTATTTCACGCGCCAACATCAGATGTCGGTGAATGGGAAGAGACTGCATATCTCGCGGAGTGATCTATTGGCGGTAGCTGCGGAGGCAGGAATAAAAGCGCCTAAAGCGAATGAGATCATCGATCAGGTGGTAGATGTGATAGCTCGATTTGATGACTATGTTGGAGACTCTATCCCGGAATGGATGAAAAAGCCGATTCTTACTAAATTAGAAGAGGCTAGAAAAGAGCTCTAATTTTTGAATCTTTTGGTCTTTTTTTTTGACCCAAAACGGCTACGCGATGGAATGAAGGATGGATTGAACAAGGGCTGAGCATTAAGGTTCGGCACGGCGTATATAGGAAACACCTTGCTTCCGCATAGGTAATACCCTCGACAATGGCTAAGAATCATTAAGAATGACTAAGAACAACTAACGATGTCGGATACCATCCGACCCAATTAACAAAAAAAATAACATGTCAGTATTGTCAGTTTCGTCAGTTTGGCGCTTGAAACTGACAATACTGACAATACTGACAATCAAAAAATATCACCGCTGGCGAGAGCACGTGAGCATTGCGGAAAACCCTATGCAATTCCCCAATTTTGTCAGGGCAGTACTATCCAGGCAGGCGTAAGCTTCCCTTTTTTAATACCTTATGTTGCGAATTACGCCATAAAATACGCTATAAAATATTTAGTTTTACAACCCAATGTTCGGTTTGTTAGGTTTGTATTGCAAATTGTAGATTTTTAAAAATAATTCTCCCCTTTTCTTTCATATGTCAAAAAAAAACTATATTTTTGCGCCGTTTTGTCGGCTCATATACATATGCGCATATATGCGTGAGCCGTGGCACAATAGTTGATAGAAACAAAAACAGAAGGACGTTCTGGGTACAAAAAGATATGGTTAAAAAGTGGCTATGCATATTGCTGTCTTTGTTTGTCTGTACGAGCGTATGGGCAAACAAAGATTCTTTATCTGTAGCCGAACGTAACGCGCTTCAAGGCTTCAACGACACCATCGATCGTCTTGATCCTGATTTTGTACGGGTCAGTCTTTTTGTGGCCGACCCGGGTGATGTGATGTATTCTACTTTGGGACATGCAGCTTTGCATCTGGAATGCCCGACCTTTGGTTTGGACTACGTCTTTACTTATGAGAGCGAAGATATCCCACAGCGCGTCTTGTCTTTTTTTGCAGGACGTTTGAAGATGGGTATGATGGCTATTCCTTCAGCCGATTATCTGCAGTATTATGCAGGGGAACAGCGCCGTGTGATGGAATATCGTCTGAATCTTTCCCCGGAGCAAAAGATGGAATTATGGCGAGTGCTGGATGAGATTGTCCAAGAGGGTATGGATAAACCCTATGATTACGTCGAGCATGGGTGTGCGGTATCGTGCCTTCAGTCGCTACAGGCTGTTCCTGGATTAAAAATCAACTATAATATCCCGAAGGAAATACGGAGAATGACCATCAAGGATGCCTTCTATGCATATTCGTCTCCCGGATGGGCACGATTTGAGATTATCACGATTGCAGGTGGAGTGGTGGATGATATCCACTATCCGCAGTTGAAGAGACTGATTGCGCCGCAAGAATTGCTGATGATACTCAAGCAATCCTCAGTTGACGGGAAACCATTTATTGTTGGAGAAAATGAATTGCTGTCAGGAATTCCGCGTGAACATACATGGTTCTCGCCTATGGTGTTTGCGTTGCTCGTGCTTCTTCTCGCGATGGCAAACTTCTTCTTCCGTCAAGAGTACATTAGTATTTTCGTGCTTTCGATTCAGACTTTAATGGGTTGCTTGATAACTTATTTAGTTTGTTTCTCAACACTATGTGCTACGGAGTGGAACTGGCTGATTATACCATTTAATATCCTGCCGGCTATTTGCTGGCATTGGCGCAAGTATTGGGCGCTGCCATTCATGGCTATAGTGACTATATGGAGCATTGTGATGGCCGGACAAATGATGTGGGGCCATGTGTTGGTGGATTGGCCGCACATTGTGCTCGCTCTGGCCTTTGCTGCCGTTTTATTGAAGCAATATCTCGTTAAAACAAAATAATTGAAAAATTTTAAAGTACAAAAAGATATGAAAACAAAACAAAATTTTGAAATGAAAAAGAATTTATCGCAAACGTTTTTGCGTTTGCTGATGGTGCTATCGGTGCTACCCATGGCAATCTTGAATGCGTGGGGAGGAGGTGGTGGCGGCATTGGCTATACCACTTATTTGAAGGCCGAGGTGGGTGATGCGGATACGGGGAAAGGATTGGTGTATGCTGCAGAGAGTAGTTCTTCCCCTGCAAATACTTCTTATACTAAGAGTAAAACGACAGACGGCGTTACAACAGGCAAAAAAAGTACAGTGGCGGAACACTACGCATGGGCGAAGCCGGCTCGAGGTTTTGTGTTTAATATATGGACATTCTCGGGAGCCTCAGCTGCATACAAAACTAACAATGGCGGAGTAGCGGATGTCATTAAAACAACATCAAACGGCGGAAATAACCCGCTAACATCGACAACGGGTACTGCAACAGCCAGTTGGACTACGGCTACTTCGTATGTTGTGACATACAAACAACCATTGGGAGGCGAGTATACGGTGAAATATAATTACCTCACTATTGCGAATAATAAATTCACAACGACTACGGTTAAAGAAACGCTTGAACTATCGCCTACTTCCGGTGATAAGAAGCCGTATGGTGTTACGCAGGACGATCATGATTATGGTTATTCTTATGGGGCAGATGAGGTTACGCTTTCAACTTCTGCCGATAATTTTATCGGATGGTACGAAGGAAGTACCCAGAAGTCAACGGCAAAGACATATACCTATCCTATTACTAAAACAACGGACGTGTCGGCTAAGTTTAGATGGGCAACGGTGGCAACTCCTGCCGAGACATCTGTTAGTACGAATTCTAAAACCGAAGCAAAATCCGCTTCGGTAGTGTTCGATGTGACAGCAGAAGGTACTTGGGCTGCTAATGGTTCTAATTTTGAGGTAGAAACGCAAAATGCCTCCGGCCCCGGTTCTTTCACAGTAACTGGTAAATCCTATTCTGCCGGCAAACTGACGGTAAACATTAACTTTACTGCCAATGTGTTTGATGCAGGTAGTAGCGTGGAGATTAAGGTAACCCCCGACTATGGAGAAGGTGCTGTCGCAGTCGTTAAAGGTTCTGCAGTTGAGGTGGTGGACTACGAGGCACGTGCTTTGGTAAATGAGGAAATCGTAAAAACTGGTACGCTTGCTGAGGTATTGGCTCATGCTAACACATTGAATAGTACACCAACTATCCAGCTGACACAACATAGTAATGGCCAGGAATTTATCACGGCTGCTTCCACGCTACAGATCATGAAATCCATGATTTTGGATCTCAATAACCAGAAGCTGAAAGCGACGGCAATAGATAAATTATTATTAGTCAAGGGCACGAATGCTTCCGATGAAGTCAAACTGACGATTACCGATAACAGTTTTAACGCGGCAGGTGATATTATCTTATCACGCGCGGCGAGTGCTACGTCCATCGGTTTGGAGATAGCGGACGCTAATCAGGTAACCTTCCAGAAGGGAAAACTGACAGTTGCCAACACCACCGCAGCGGCTCAAGGCGTGCATGTAACCGGTACCGCCAACCTGCTCATGAAAGATGGTAAGATAGATGTGACGGCAAGCAGCGATGCACGCGGCCTGTATGTTGAGACCGGCTATGCCACTATTCAGGGCGGTCAACTCTCTGCATCGGCAGCTACTAAAGCATATGCGCTCTATAGTGCTGCGGCTACGAATATCGGCACAGGAGTCTCCCTAACCGCTACAACCACTACCAGCACGGACGCAGCTGCTATCTATGTGAACGGAGGAACATCAGCTTTGGATGGCGTAATACTGACGGCCACTGCGGCTACCTCCAATGCCTTCGGTGCTAATGTGGTAGCAGGCAAACTAGTTCTCAACGGAGGCTTTATTACCTCCACCGGTACCACCGATGTCTATGGCGTTAATATTGCAGCCGGCGCAAGTGCGTCTGTGCAACAACAAGCCTCGATTACCGCTACAACAACCACCGGTGCCAATGCGTATGGTATCGAGAACTTAGGTGCGCTTATCCTGGCGAATAGTACGATCTCGGCTACCTCTGCCGCCAACTATGCTTCGGCGGTGGATACGAAAACTTCGTCTGTCTCTACTTCTATTGAAGGCGGAACCTATACTGCTACTTCGGCTACGGGGTATGCCTATGGTTTGCATCACCAATATGGTTCACTCAATGTAGATGGAGGTTCATTTATAGCGGAATCTGCTGGTGATTATGTGTATGGAGTGCAAGCAAATGAGGACGCAACTATCAACAATGCGACACTTATTAGTGCAGATGCTACTGGAAGCGCAAAGAAAGCTTATGGCTTCGATGCGGCTACATCAGGCAAAACAATCAAGTTGATTAACTGTACTATAAAAGCTCAATCTGCCACATCTGAAGCTTATGCAATCCGCAGTATTGCAAATACAACTGCGACGGATTGTACGTTAGAGTCAAAAACGTTGGCCGGTGCTAATGCTTGGGGATTATATGCCGAAAGTGGAACGAACATATTAAATTCGATAAATGCTACTATAGAAGCATATACAACTGGAGCGTATGGCGTGGACTATAAAGCAGGAAAATTGACTATTGATGGGGGCGAATATAATGTCACCGCTCGTCAAGCTATTGCAACTTCTGCGGCCAATAGTGAAGTGTATGGCGTGAAAATTGCAAACGGATTGACGGAAGGATCACTCAGTAATGCGTCATTTACAGTCAAAGCTCCGAACGGCTCATTCTCACAAAATGCCTACGGTGTTTACACAGGTTCGGGAACGGTGAAGAGTACGAATTGTTCATATGATGTAAGTGCTGCCACGAAAGCTTACGGTATTTGGGGAGATGAATCCAGTTCATTACACTTACTCAATAATATAGTTGTTGCAACCACTAAAACAACAAGTACAGCGTATGGTATATATGCGAAAGGTTCATTTACAATCAATGGTGGTGTAGTAACATCCGACACTAAAACTCACACCTCTTATCCATTGTATTTTGCATCAACCGCTGGTGGTGAAGTTCTGGATGGAAAGTTCAAAGCGAAAGGAACATCAGGTTCTGCCACAGAAATTGTTGCACCGATGAATAAAGATGCTACATCTGCGAATGTTCAAGTCAAAGGAGGATTCTTTTACGACATCACTAATTTGCGTTATTATGTGCCAGATGGCTATGATATATACGGAGTAGATCTGAATACGACTGAATATAGTGAGGGCTATTATTTTAGAGTTTCTGATCATTTGCCCTATGAAAACGTTTGCTATGTGTATGTTGCCAATAATCAAGGAAAAAATACAGGTAGTGGGACTGGTTTCCCTACGTTGGCAGAAGCATTTGACTATGTCCGTAATCACTCTGGTAGTAATTATAACATAATGATGACGCAACCATATACGTTACCTGCTAATAATTATGTTCTTCCATCTAATGCTACTTTAGTTGTTCCTTATAAGGGAACTCAAGATTATGCCATTGGTGAACAGCCGCAGCGAAGAGGCGTTGATATAGAGATGATAGCAGAGAACCGTCTCTTAACTTTTGCTTCAGGCGTTAATCTGGATGTGTATGGAAAAATAGAAGTTAGTGCTGAACAATTTGTGTGTCCGGGTTCGAGCACAGGATATATTCAAGGACCTTATGGTAGAATTCATTTGGAGAATGGAAGTACCGTAACATTGAATGATGGCGCTAGAATTTATGCATGGGGATATATTACCGGTTCTGGAGAAATCCGCGTAAAGAATGGAGCTGTTGTTTGTGAGGATTTCCAATTGCATGATATGACTAGCGCGGGTTATCTATCTTCCAACTGGACAAAAAGTGCTAATATTAATACCTTTAAGGTGTTCCCTGTTAGTCAATATTATATTCAAAATATTGAAGCTCCGACAAAATATTACTATGGCTCGAAATTATTAGCCTATACGGGAATAACGGTTTCTACCTATAAAAACCCTCTTGCTATAGGACCTATTAAGGTAATTGGTGTTGATGATGGGACGCAAGAAAAGAACTTTTTTAACATAACGTCTGATGATGATGCTGCATGGGTTCGTAAAAGTTATGACCCAGTCACTGATCGTGTTTTGTGGGAAACAAATAGTTCGGCGGAATTGGGATCTATGAAAATAGATGTCCCAGGATATGGAGAGATGAATTCTTTGGACTATATTTTGCCCGTAACCAATAATATGACCCTACATGTATTAAGTGGGGCGTTAGTCATTACGCAAAGTGCTAAAATTTTACCTGATGCAGAAATTATTGTAGAAAAAACAGCAACCCTGCAAATCAATGCGAAAGATACAAGAAATGTTGCGATGGGATTATTCCTTTACGATCAAGCACAATGGGGAAATTATGCAGGTGGTTCTGCGACGAAACCAATCAAGTATTCTCCCTCTTGGACAAATGGTACGTGTCCTCGAAAGACAGCAGTATCGAATATGAAGGATGCCGCAATATACGTTAAAGGTAAAATAGTGGTAGATGGTGCTATTTATACATCTGCAGGAGGTGCTGCTATCTATTCGGACAACACCAATGCCGGAACCATTGAGTTTAATGCCAATGCGGCAGGAGATAAAGAGTTGTATGAATCTAACGCAAGTGGCTCTTATGTTGCATCCACTTCCGCAATGATTGATTCATATCACCATACTTTTACATCTGCAAAACTTCGTAATGGTGGAAAAACCGGACCGGATGCAAACATGACGGTTACGAAGAATGTGGCGGAAGAAGGGGACACCTATGCTTACACAAATATTGATGGAACTGGTTATAAATGGACGAAGCTGACTACAGTGGATGCTTGTGTTATTGCTGATGAAACAGATCCTTCAAATCCTGTTTATTATGCAAAACCGCAAGGCTATGTGGCAATAACCAGTGCTACGGAGGACGCAAACCATCTGTTCCATTCTGTAGTGGGGACTCGTCTGTTTATTCAGCAGCCGATGGAAGCCGGCTGTCAATGGTGGGAAGTGACGGCTACAGCCACGGATGGCGTATATCATTGTGCAACCAACGACACGTATTATAAGTACAATACCACATTTGAGTCATGGGAAGAATACACCGTTGAAGTGACATTCTATCGCAACGAAGAAGGTACGGTAGAACAGAAGGTGCTCTCCGTCAACTATGGCGCAAAGCCCGATGCTTCTATCGTTTCCAACCCAAGCAAAGCGGAAGATGCTGCAGCTACCTATCAGTTCTACGGCTGGAAGAGCAGCAAGACCGAAACGGAATATGCATATACGGCCGAATTGGAGACCGTAACAGAAGATATGTCTTATCTGCCGGTATTTACTTCTATCACGAAGAAATATACGGTTACGTTCAAGGATGCTAAGAATGGTGCAGATGCTCCGGTGGAGGTGTTCTACGGCACGTCGCCTGAATATGCGGCCACGAAGGCATCTACTGCCCAATACGAATATGAGTTCACCGGTTGGAAGGCCACGAATGGTGCGATCTACGCTGTAGGCGAGGCATTGCCTGTGGTAGAAGGCGCAGGCGTGTCTTATACCGCTCAATGGACCGCTCATACCCGCTCGTATGATATCACGTGGAAGAATGGGGAGACCATTATTGAGGTGGATGAGAACCAGCTCTACGGTACGGCCACTAGCTATGATGACCTTACCCCGACGAAAGCAACAACCAATAGTTATGTGTACACATTCAGCGGATGGCTGAGTAGCTTGGATGGCAACACGTATGCTACTGGTAGCACACCTGATGTTGCAGGTGAGACCACTTATTCGGCGCAGTTCGATGCGACTGCACGCTACCTGATTAAGTTCGTCAACTATGATGGAGAAGAACTCTCTTCGAGCTATGTGAATAATGGTCAAACGCCCTCCTGTGCGGTAGTACCGCGCCGCGATAGAGACGCCACGTTCTATTATGTCTTCACCGGATGGAAGAATAGTGCCGGTACGTTCTACGCACACAATACTGCCCTCCCTGCCGTTTCCGCAAAGGAGACCTATACGGCTCAATACACGGCTGAAGATCGTATGTACACCGTTACATTCAAGAACGTTGACAATAATATGCTGCAAGTAGAAGAGGTGTTTGGCTACGGAGCTATTCCTACGTATGCCGTAGTTGATCAAGAGGATGCTGAATATACCTATTTCTTCGCCGGATGGAAAGATGAAGACGAGCTTATCTATGGTCTGGGTACAGCTCTGCCGGAAGTGACGGCGGATGCTACTTATACCGCGCTCTTCAATCAAGTAGCCAAGAGAATGACTGTTTCGGATGTTGTCGCTATCCCTGCCAATACCGACTATGTGGTGACTGAGCTTCATATCGAGCATACAGGAAAGTTGACCGTGCCTGCTTCGTCGTCTATTACGGCTACCAATTTTGTACTGAATGCAACGATATACAAACCTGGTATAGATGGCGCTGCGGCTCCTGCGTCCGGTCAAGTAAATGGACTGGAGAATATCAATATTACTGGGAAAGCATATTTCGATCTAACTCTCAACACCGACCGTCGTATATGGCATGCGTTCGGTGTCCCGTTTGAAATAGGGAGTCTGGATGAAGTCAGACTGATTGCAGACGGACGAGAGGTGACGCTCGGTCGCGACTATGAGATCGTTTACTACAGCGGTGCAACGCGAGCTGCGCAAGGTCCGGGCGCACACTGCTGGGAATACCTCAAGCACTATAGCGAAGCCGGACAGCCGGTGGAGAATTTGATTCCCGGACATGGCTATATGATTGCCTTTACCAGCCCTGTGAATAAGATCCGATTTACTAAAGCTGATGGCGCTGACCTCGTGTATGGCGCGTCTGTGCGCACAAACCTTCATAGTAGCGCGATAGAGAGTAATAAAGACTGGAATGCAATCGCTACCCCCGCGCTCTACCATGCTGCACTTAATGCAGGCGTAACCTACTGCCAAGTACACGTGCCCTATGAGATAGGTAGTGATGCCTACCAAGTCAAAACGATGGCAGATATGACCTTCACTTCCGGAATGGCGGTCTATTTGCAGGCAACGGCGAATAGAGCAGTGGTGGTCGCTGCCGCCACTCCGGCTTCTGTGGCTGCACGTCGCGCACCACAAGCTATAACGGATGATGCAACTCGATTTGAAGTGACGATCTCTACGCCCGAGCGCACGGCTCCTATGGACAACCTCTTCGTCGAGATGGCAGAAGAAAAAACCGATGAGTATATCGCGGGTAAAGACCTCGCGAAAGCCGGCGTAACTACTAAGGTGGCACAGATGTGGATAGACCGCTTTGACCTCAAGTTATGTGTGAATACCGTTGCTCCTGTTGACGACGCAGCCGACTTCCCGCTCAGCATCTATGCTCCGGCTAATGGTGAATATACAATTGCCAATGCGAATGCTAACGCCAATGCCGACTACACCCTCTATCTGACTCGTGACGGAGAGGCTATCTGGAATCTGACCAGTAGTCCATACACGCTGGATCTGAACAAGGGTACAGTAAGCAACTATGGCTTGCGTCTGATCCTGCAGGCTCCGCAGACGGCCACCGGCCTAGACGAAGCCCTCATCGATGCCCAAGGCGAGACGCGCAAGGTGCTGATCGACCAGAAGGTATTCATCATCCGTGGCGATAAAGTGTATAGCATTGATGGCCAGATAGTAAAGTGAAAGATGAAAGGTGAAAAATGAAAGGAGAACGAATTATGAAGAAGCAACAATATATATCACCTCTCTGCGAGGTACTCAGCATGAACACAGTCCTCATGCAGGCGTTTGGCCCTGCCAGCATGCCGGGCGATCCTACAAGCGCTCCGGCCAAGCGCAACGCTACTGACGCGTTCTGATGTAGCGCTTTTGGGTATCAACGAAAGACCTCATGCACACCCGTGCGTGGGGTCTTTCTTGTGCATTTTTGACGGATTTGTCTTTCAAAATAGAGTTTTTTTCTATTTTTATGTGGAAAAATTTGGTACTTTCCGTTTATTTTTGTAACTTTGCACGCATTTTTGTGCAAAGGTATAGAATTAATGAAAAAAATACTGAATATACTAGTAATAACGATTGGGCTCCTGCTCGCGGGTGCGCACGCATCATTGTGGGCAAGAACGGGCGATACGTGTGAGGATCCGATTCCGCTGACGCCTAACTATAGCCAGCGTATTATGCAGGCCGGTGACTACTGGTATGTAGCTAATACGTTCGACCTGCCGATGGCGATTACGTTCCGTCCGGCTACTCAGACTGCGGAGGCTCCGAGGCTGAAACTGGACTTCAGCTGTACGCCGGGTGAGTATGACGATCCGATCTTGTGCGATCTGTTCTGCAACACGCGTCCGGCTCATATATCGCTACCGTACGAACAGCGACCGCCGAAGAGCTATGACGAGCAAGGCAAGGTGTACTACAGCGTAGAGTTTGGTTCGTTCTATCGCGATTTGCTGCTAGGGCAAGGTATTGACTATAACGTCCCTGTCTATATCCATGCTACCTTCTACACGGGCGGTATGCTGGAGATGGAGCCGGATGCGTTCAACAACTGTATGGACAATGCCAAGTTCATGCACCTGGGTGATACCGTGCTGGTGCAAGCTCGCGATACGGACCGTCACGTGATTGTGCCCTACATCCAATGGCAATACGATTCGATTCGCTATGTATGGCAGGGTGCACAGCCCTGTATCTTTGCGGTGAGCAACACGTGTGACTTCGATCCCCGTACCAACGCGTCCTCTATCATCGATGGAGGTCCTAACCGACCCATCCAGCCGGGAGGCCAATTCAAGGTGTCAAGCGCGCTGCTGATGCAGTATGTGTATGACCAAAAGAATTATCCTAACGATGCGGGTATGTACTTCGCGAAGTTCTATAGCGAAGCGCCGGGTGTTATGAAGATAGAGCGAATCCCCGCTCCCGCACCGAGTTGCGGCGCTACACCGATGCGTCTGGGCGAACAAACCACGCTGGAGCGCAACGATACCAATACCGTCTATGCTATGCCGAGCAGTTGGATCAAGTCGATGCAGTTCACTTCACCCACATCGCATATCCTGAAGATGTATGTGGGTAAGAAATGCGACTTCCTCCTCTCGGAAGCTATAGCGGTCTATCAGTACGATCGTATCGAGAACGGTCATCAGTTGGACCTGTTCGAGTCGGACATGACTGCGCTTTGGAACCAGAAGCTGAGCAACGAGAACTATCTCTACGTGCGCTTTGAGTGCTCCGACAAGACGACTGTGCGTCCGGCGCTTTGGACTCCTTCGGATTGTATGAAAAAGGCTCCCCGTCTGGAGAAAGGCCAGACGATAGATATCGCAGCCAGATCAAAGGATGTATATGGCATCTATTATGCCGACTGGAAAGGCGGTGATATGAACGTGAGCTGGAAAAGTACGCAGGCTGCTTGTACGTTCTATATCGCCGACACCTGCGATGTGCCGAATAGCTCGACCGCTCCGGTGTTCTATACCGGAACAGCACCGAAGAATAATGTGCCTCTGGTGATTCCGCAGGCTACGGTGGACTCCTGGGAGTCGCACGTAGATCCGGACGGCTATCTGTATATCCGCTTCTATTCGTCAGCGAAAAGTAAGATCACGTTGACCACTACTGCACCGGAAGAGGAGGATAATCCGTGCCCGACCTACGACTCGATCAGCGAGGTGCTGGCATGGGACAGCTGCTTCTGGCGCGGACAGATGTACTACCAGAACGGACGTTATACCGATTATGGTACGCTGGATCCGGAGACTGAGTGTTATGACTCGATCTTCACACTCGAACTGAAGATTCGTACCACCTTCTATGATACGTATACCGAGACGGCCTGCGACAGCATCGTCTATCACAACAAGACCTACAGGGAGAGTGGCACGTATCTCGATACGATGGGTGTGACCGGCGGCAATCGCGTCATCATGACGCTCAACCTGACGGTGAATCACTCTACTGCAGCCATGCAGGTAGTTCGCCAATACGAGCCGTTCACTACCGCTACCGGACGCGTGATCAATACGACGGGAATATACCTGGACACGATAACTAATGTGGCCGGTTGTGATTCGGTGATCACCTATGATGTGACGATTTATACTACTGAATATGAGCAGATTACGGAGACGGGTTGCGATAGCATCGTGATAGATGGCAAGCGCTATACCGTCAGCGGTGAATACAGCGATACGCTGGTGGCTCAGGATGGCAATCGCACCATTAAGACGCTGGTGCTGACCATCAACCATTCTACCCGTAGCGAGTTGACCCGCTCGGCGTGTGACTCCTATACTTCTTCACAAGGTATTGCTTATACCGAATCTGGCGACTATACGGAGCATACCGTCAACAGCGCCGGATGCGACTCCCTCATTACGCTCCACCTCACGATAGGTCATACCGACTTTGCGGAAGAGACCCGCGAGGCATGTGTGGAGTATGTGTCGGGGTCGGGTAAGATATATACCGTTTCGGGTGATTATCTGGATACCGTTCCCAATCTGGAGGGCTGCAACACCATCGTGACGCTCCACCTGACCGTTATCCCCGATTGCCGTACCTACGACACCGTCTATTTCTGTGCGGGTCTGAATACGCAGCACGAGGAGCAGATAGGTGATCTGGTACACCGCTACCTGCCGTATCGCTACGAATCGCCTGCTGTATGGGACTATATGGACGGCGTGATACTTGCTACGGAGAAAGAACGTACGCTGGTGGATCTGGTACGTGCCGAGCAGAACCTGCGTGAGCACTATAGCGGCGACCTGACACCGGTGCAGACGATCCGCTGGACCGTCCACTATGAGGGCGAAGACGGCTATCAGTCGCTGGAGGCCGGCAATGGTCCGCAATGGATCCGCCCGGGCATGATCGTGCTCTATGTGCAGTTTGTCTGCGGCGAGCAGTATCGGAGCAATTTCACTACCGACATCGTAGCTCCTGAAGCCATGACAACGGCTGTCAAACGCATGGAGAACGGCCGCGTAGTGATCTTCCGCGGCGGAGAGAAATATACTGTTTTAGGTATAAAGATTGATTAAGAATGAAACGAAACCTCATCATACTACTGCTGACAGTGTTCGCGCTGGGCGAGATGGCTGCTAAGAGCGATCCGCCTACGACGGATACAACGTCGTGCGAATGGCAGCGATGGTACTACGACGCACCGGCTTTCTATTGCGAGTGCGCCTACAGTTCGCATGTGTTCGCTTCGCCGCTCGATACTGTCTTCAGCGGATCGCTGTGGTTCACTGCCACGGTCGATGACCTGAAGAAGGGCCTCTCGGCCTATTGGTTCTCGTCCGACTCGGTGACGCTGGAGGTCTATCCGCTCTGTGTGAGTCAGAATCCGGCTATCACCGTGACTATCGCGCCCAACCGGATGTATGAGTTGGATATGACGGAGATCAACCAGAAGCTCGACGAGATGGCCGACATGGCTTACCTGCAGGCCTTGACACCGCATATACATGTCTATACCGGCCGTGGCGGCGAGGGACATGTCTATTGCTACCCCTACGACCAGGGTCCGCACTCGACCTGCGACGCAGCGCTGGAGATGCGTCCGGGCATGACCTATGTATGTAATAACGAGGAGAACGTCTATTGGCTCGATTGGCGCAATATTTCCAGCCGTGGCAGTGCACTGCTGCGCTGGTTGCACCGTCCAAAGGGAGTAAAGCAGACCTGTCAGCCGGCAGAGGTATGGATCACGCGCGACAGCTGCAACGGCGCAGAGGTGGCTCGCACTACGCTGACCGACTCGCTGCATGTCTATCGACCGGACTCCGCAATGCTGGTAGGTGCCCGTCAGGCGCAAACCAACCTCTGGGTGCACGTGCAGCATGCTGCCGGCTTCACCGGCCGCTTGACATATTTCAACAACCCGCTTTATGTTGATCCGCTCGATCCGATACAGCAGTCTATCTGTCTGGGCAAGAGCCTGACGGTCAACTCGCGTGTCTATAGCGCCGACACGGCGTTTGTAGATACCGTATGGGTGGGGCGCGACTCGCTGGCTGTGCAGTCGGTGCAGCTGACTTTCCAGCAGCCCGCGGAGATCAAGGATACGCTCTATCTAACTGAGCGTCAGATGCGCGGAGGCTATGTGCATCAGCCCACGGGCATCGTGCTCTATGAGTTCGGCGACTCGATCATCGATGTGGTCAAGGCTAATACCTGCACTGTGCGCTACCACGTATGGATATTCAATTCCACAGGCATAGAGGACGCAGACGGTACCCGCTCGGCACGCAAGCAACTGCAGAACGGACAGTTCTTCATCCTGATAGACGACCGAAAATATACCCTTTTGGGACAACAAATAAACTAAATATCAACCAAATTAACTCAATTTATTAACAAACAACCCAATTTCATGAAAAAGATTTTCTTACTTACCATGGCATCGTTGATGACCGTCTTTGCGATGGCTGTCGGACGTAACGATGGTAGTACCAAGGCAAATGCCAAGGAATTTGATTGGGATAAAGGAGTCACGATACCCGCAGACTCTATCAACATGTGGCTATGGTATCGCGTACCCCTTACTCCTCTCTACGAGGAGGAGAATCCCTCTCTGACACTCTATCTGACCAACCCGAGTAATGCAGTTGGAACATCGGTAGATGTTAACATGAAGGCTGAGGTAGCCGGTCAGTCGGAGTCGAAAGACTACACGATTGCTGCTCGTCAGTACAAGACCTACACGGCTAATGCAAAAATGCTTGTGACTATGCGTCAGACCGAGATCTACGTGCAGCTGAAGGCCACCGGCGTACTGAAGTTCAGTGCTAAGGTGTATGAGTCTGCCGATCTCGATGAGACCTGTAAGGATGCACGCACGCTTGCTTGGGAAACCGAGACTACGCAGAACCCGAGCTATTCCGCTTGGTGGAAAGTGAGTCTCAAGCCCATTAAGAATGTAGAAGGCTATGATGCACAGGTGACGCTGCGCAACACCGGCTCGAAGACGGTGAACCTCAAGATCGGTCAGTCGCTCGACTGCCCGTCGTCCGGTACGACCCGTCGTGATTATGAGTTGGCTGCAGGTGAATCTATCGTCAAGAAGATTCCGCGTGACATGATCACCAGCGTACAACCCGATGAACTCTACTTCGGCATTGAGAACGTGGAGTCGCAGGTTTCTATCAAGGTGGAGAAAGTGGCTCAGCCGCCCGTACCGGTTATCCCCGCAGCAACTTTGATGCCCGGTGTTAACCTGCTCGTGACTGACACGATTGAGCCGATGCCTGCAGGCCAGACGCTCTACAAGATCAGCGTAGCCGACATGGATTCGCTGGCTAAGTATGAGCCGGAGTTCACCTATCGCAACGCAGGCTTTACTCCTGCACATGTGAAGGTCCAGATGGCATTCAGCCGTCCGGCTTTCAGTACCAGTGATACGGAGTATGATCTGGCCGCTGGCGACGAAGAGATCGTGGTTTACAAGAAGAACATGTTGGAAGGTATGGAGGGTGTTGACTCGATCTACCTGCTCACTACCGTAACCGGCGATGTGAACTTCTACGGCCGCTTCAAACACGTACGTGAGGGTAAGGCTTGTAAGACCAACATCCCATTCAACTGGGAGGATGGCCATACGCAAGAGGCTCGTACCACCCAGTGGTATGCAGTGGATGTAACGGAGGCACGCGAACGTCACATGGATATCATCGTTTCGCTGCTCAACCTCAATGAGGTAGGCGGAGCTACCGCTTCGCTCAAGGCTTCGATGGCATTCTCCTGCCCGTATATCGACGTTCAGGAACTCACCCGCTCGGTGAAGGCCGATGGCAAGGTGGTAACACGCCGTCTCGCATACTCTACCTATGGTATGTTGTCCGATGTTATATACATCGGTCTGGAGACCAACCAGCCCCTCAAGTTCTGGGCCGACACCGTGCCTACCCAGACCAAAGAGCCCGACGAGGCTTGTTTGACTGCTAAGTCGTTCGATTGGGAGCAAGGTGTGCTGCAGGAGGCTAACGATACCGTTTGGTATGTAATCGCTATGGACTCTGTTCGTACCATGGCGGCTAAGTTCCCGACGGTGTATGTACACAACCTGGGCGATGCCGAGGCTGCTATTACGGCTGAGTTGTCGCTGGAGTGCCCCGATTCGATTGCTAACCAGAAACGCTCGATTAAGATTGCAGCAAATGGTACGTTCAGCAAGCAGTTGTCGCGCAACTTGTTTGAGAACATATCGCAGGATACTGTTTACCTGAGAGTTATCTCTACGCAGCAAGTGCATGTTCAGGTGCGTCTCACCGAAGAGGCTGAGGGTACCAGCTGCGCATCGGCTATCCCCTTCAACTGGGTATCCGGCAATTCGCAGGCTGCTAACGCCAACCTCTGGTATTATGTAGACCTGCGCGACGTGATGGAGAGAGGCAACGACCTCAAACTCCATATTCAGAACAAAGATAACGAGACCTGCAATGGCGTTCTTCAGTTGGCTTATTCATGCCCGGACGAAGGAGCTCCGAGTATTCAGGAATTCAAGTTGGCCGGCAAGGCAGAGAAGACCGTCAAGATCCAGAACAGTGCGCTCGAGACGCTGCAGGATAGTATCGTTTATATTAACCTGCGAGGCAATACCGCCCTCCGTTTCTGGGCTGACACGCTGAAGGTTAAACCTTACGATACCATCTCCGGAGAGGGCTTGACCCTCATCCCCTTGCAGTGGGATTCGCTCTATACCCAGTCGGTTGATACCGCTTGGTATATCATCCCGAAGTCCGAGATCGAGAAGGTTCGCAATATGGATGACAAGGTGACGCCGGTTGTACATGTTATCAACCTTGGCAACGCCGAGACGACCATCAAGGGCGAGGCTGCCTTTGCATTCCCCATCGTTAAGTCGATGATGACCAAGAACCTCAAACTCAAGGCTAAACAGCACTACAAGGATACAGTGATGGCCGGTACGTTCGAGCAGTTCATCAAGAAGGACTCGATTATCATCCGCGTTACTCGTCCGGTTGGCTCTGCTGACTTCCAGTTCAGCGCTCAACTGGTGAAGGCATTCAACGGTAATGACCGTAAGACGGCTATTCCTCTCCAGTTAGGTAAACTGATTGAGCAAAGCGCTAATACAGCGATGTGGTATAAGGTTAATACTGCTGACTGGAAGAAGAACCGCACGTTGTACGACAAGTCGATGATCGTATTTACCAAGAACGTAGGTACCATCACGGCTGATATCAAGGTGGAGGCTTACGATGGATACGATTCCGATATCAACCTGCTGGAGACTCAGGGAGATATCCGCTCCCCGAAGGGTGAAATTCGCCAGCGTACTTTCCCGGGACAGGTTATCTATGGCTTGGGCGATGTGGAAATCTATTTCAGGGTTTCTACCACCGATACGCTGATTTTCTACACCGAGGTACAAGCCCAATATGCTCCGCAACCGTATGATCCGGCACAGGCAGATGCGAAACTGCTGGTTCCGAATGTAGATTACGTGATTCCTGGCGACAATCAGGAGCATTGGTATCGCGTATGTCTTCCCTATATCCGTAATAACTATAAGTACACGCACGCAAGCACGCTCACGTACGAGCTGGACGGTAAGGCTACCATCGAGGCCACGGCTACGCTGGATGACAGTCTGGCTTATGCATTGCCCGTTCGCAAGCGTACCATCAACACGGCAGGCAAGCACTATAAAGGCGAGAAACTGCTGAGCGAACTGCTTGCAAAAGCGGTTAAGAAAGGCCTGCACCGTAGTCTGGATATCACTACCTTCGAAGAGACGTATGTGGATAGCATGCTCCGTCGCTTCGTGACCAGAGATTCTATCAGTGGATACGTACGTATTAAGACCGACAAGGATATCAAGGCCCGTATCAACTTGCTGCAAATCACCGGTGATTATTGCTACAACGGGATGCCTTTCGACTGGGAGCACGGTAATGTGAACCCGAAGGGCGAGACCAATTGGTTTAAGGTAAGCGTCGATTCGACGATGATCCCGGATACCTGCGACATCCGTCTCCACCTCGACAACTGGTCGGAAGGCGTGAGCAAGAGTACCGCAGATCTGCAGTTCACCTGCGAGGAGAAGCCGACCACCGTCAACAAGACCATCCAACCGAATGGCAAGGAGTGGAAGGATATCTCGCGTGACTATCTGGCTAAGATGGGATGGCCGAAGAATCTGTTTATCCAGTACACGTCGGATTCTACTACCCACATATGGATTGAGCTCATCAAGCATGTTGAGCCTGCTCCTCATTGCGACACCATTACCACATTCGTTTGCTATGGTGACACCGTTTGGGATCTGAATAACAATCCTCACGTAATCGAAAGTGATAAAGTTCTGATTGACACCCTCTTTGATCTCGTGGATTCAGTTAAGGCACAACTCTACGATTCGATCTTGGTGGATAGCATCTTCGTTAAGCGTAATCCGCAATTGTACAAGATAGATGACCAATTGACCATCAAGCGTAATGAGGTACTCGACGTAACGGCTGCCGACACCTGGTTGAGAGGCCAGTTCGCTGCTGCTCACAACGATACGCTCAAGGCGGTGAAGAACATCACCTGGCAGTACTCAGTGGATGGTACCAACTACATGGACATCCCGACGACACCTCTCGAGAAAGAGTGGATCAATGTGAAGTACATCGTGTATCTCGATTGCGAAGATAGTTTGGAGAGCATCTACATGCACATCGTTCGCGATACTTTCAAGTTGGATACTACCTACTGCCGTACGTTCAGCTATGAGTGGAATGGTGATACCTACACGGAGGCTACTACCGAACCGCTGCCGAATGTTCCTTTCCATAAGACCAACATGGCAGATAGTATCGCTTATCTCCAGATCAAGTTGACCAAACTGCCGGCTCAACCGGCAGAGCTTACTGTGAAGAAGTGTAACTTCTACGAGTGGGAACTGGCAGACACTACGATCTACAATAGCGGTGACTACACCTACACCCTCGAGTGTGGTGCATCCAACGGTGGTGATAGTATCGTGACGCTCCATCTGACCATAGATCACCCGCAGATCGATACCCTGCCGGCTGTAGCTAAATACGGCAACCGTCTGCTCATGATCGATCGTAACGCGATCAACAATGATCCTAATATCGAATGGGACCTCGACTCGATCAGCGACATGAACTACGTAACGTGGTACAAGATGGTAGGCGCTGAGCCGAATCCTGCTGTGGATCAAGAGCTGAAGGGTGAATCTGGTCAAGAGTGGCATGAGTATTACTACACCAACGAGAAGACCGGTAATCCGCTGGAAGGCGACTTCTATGCTCGCATCGATATCCCTGCTTCTGACAGCAACTGCGGTTATATAGGTACCACCGTGGTACTCCACTGCCCGGCTGCTAACGCTGCTCCTGCACTGACGCCGACGCTCGCTCGTCCGGGTCAGGATATCCAGGTGCTCCACCTCGATCCGAATGCAGAGACGGTTATCCGCGTTTACTCGACCCAGGGTCTGAAACTCAACCAGTACATCATCACAGGTCAGGAGACCTATACGATCAAGGCTGCTGCTGAGTTCGGCTACTATCTGGTAGAAGTTTACAACGACAGCCAGAAGGTAACTTTACGTTATATTGTTAAATAAGAATAGGAGGTAGCACAATGAAGACTATAAAATCAATCCTGATTGCAGCCACTCTTATCAGTGCTTCCATGGTGTCGGCTCTGTCGGCACAGGAGGCTGAGCCCGCTCAGAAACATGAGTTCAAAGTGGCTATAGGCGACTCCGTGATGATCAAACGCGAGTGCCAAAAGTACCTCACCGGTGAGACTCCTTCTACATGGGTGTGGGATAAAGTACACACCGTACGTCAGCTCGGAACCAAGCGTAACCCGAATCAGTTCCCTGATGGTGTGCTCCTGATGAATATCTACTCGTGGATGTGCGAGGACTGCTTGATCAATGTCAATGGCAAGGCCAAGGAGTCCGCAGCACAAGCTGCTGAGGAACAGAAGGAGGAGCGCGAAGCCTTCGAGCAGGCTATAGCTGAACAGCAAGCTGCTGAGGACGCTGCGGCTGCCGCTGCACGTGCTAAGGCAGCTAAGGAAGAGGAAGAGCGTCTCCTGGCTGAGCAACAGGCCGCAGAAGAAGCTGCTGCTGCCGCTGCTGCCGCTCGGGCTGCCGAAGAGGCTGCTGCCGAGCAGGCTAAGCAAGACTCTATCAAGTCTGAGCAGAAATTCAAACACAACTACGATCGCTTCACGATCGGTCTGCGCGGTGGTGCAGCTTCGCTGCTTCATAGCGTGATCGACGGTGTGGACGGTAAGTGGAAATGCGGTTTCGACGTGATGCTCGACCTGCAATACGCTCACTATTGGTCGAACGACAAACGCCCCGTGGACCTCGGTATCATCGTTGGTCTGGGCGTAGGCTACGCACGTAGCGGCCTGGCTTCTACGGTGGATGATACTCCCAACCCGATCCCTGCGGATGGTGGTGGCAACATCAACTATCATATCAAGGGTAACGTCAAAGAGAACGACGGTCAGATCCAGTTGGAGGTGCCCATCCTCTTCTCCTTGATCCACGACAACGGCCTGTTCTTCAACGTCGGCCCGAAGGTCATGCTGCCGGTTTATACCCTGTATGATCAGAAGGTGGCAGACCCGGAGGTTAATGCTTACTTCACTCAGGAAGGTGTGCTCGTTCACAACGCAGCCATCACCGGTCTGGTGGATGAGAACTCCAGCGGTAGCGACAACGGTAACCAATTCAAGATCAACCTCATGTTGACCGCTGAACTGGGTTACGAGTGGACGCTGAAGAGTGGTAACTCGCTGGGCCTCGGTGCATATGCTGACTACAGCGTGTTCAATACCTTCAAGAACGACGGTATCAACACCTCGCTGCTCGACATCATCTCCGGTCCGACCAACACCCAGAATGCCGTAGTGAACACCTTGTCGGCTACCAACACGTATGCCAACAAGCTTGGTTACTTCGACGTAGGTGTGAAGGTGGCTTACCACTTCAACTTCCCCAAGAAGCACTACAAGTCGTACAAAGCCAATAAGCTCTAAAAAGGACATGACGATACTATGTATCGAAACTAGTACATCGGCTTGTTCGGCCGCCATCTGTAAGGATGGCGCGCCGATCAAGCAGTGTATCAACCTGGAGGGTGGCAACCATGCACGGTTGCTGCCTCTCTATTTAGAGGAATTGCTCTCGTTCGCGCGGGAGCAAAACCTCTCGATAGAGGCGGTGGCGCTGAGCGAAGGACCCGGTAGTTATACCGGCCTGCGCATCGGTGCCAGCACCGCCAAGGGGCTCTGCTATGGACTCAATATCCCTCTCATCCCTGTGCCTACCTTGCAGATCCTCTGCGAAGCTGCCAAGGAGCATACTGCCTTCGGTATTCAGCCTTCAGATATCTTGCTTCCGCTCATCGACGCGCGGCGTATGGAGGTCTATACCCTGGCTGAAGACGGCAAGGCTCGTGCCGTGGTAGTGGAGAATGAAGAGAGCCTAATCAATGAGCAAAGTGACAAAGTACAATGTACAAAGGAATATTACTATTTCGGCGACGGAGCAGAGAAGTGCTCTATGGTCTTTGTCAACCCCCATTGGCATTATATCCCGAATATCGTACCCGAAGCCCGATATATGGGTCGGTTGATAGCGAATAGCCGACAGCTGACAGCTGCCGAGATCGCTTACTACGAACCTTACTATCTGAAAGAATTTATTGCTGCACCTAGTCATGTCAAAGGCTTGCAATAACATAGTACTTGCTTTGCTCATGGCACTGATGCTGATGAGTTGTTCCACGCAGAAGAATACGTGGGCTACTCGTTCGTTCCATCAAACCAAAGTCAAATACAACATCCTCTACAATGGCAATCTGGCGTACGACGAAGGCCTGAAGGCCATCCGCGATGCCAACGAGGATGACTATACGCAGGTGCTTCCTCTCTATCCCGTCAGCAACCATCGGGCCGCTGAGGCTTCGGTGTCGCATATGGACCGGACTATCGAGAAGTGCCGTAAGTGCATCAAGTTGCACTCTATCAAATCGAAACCAAAACGTAACCCTAAGAAGGCGAACGATCCTAAATACAAGCTGTGGCTCCAGTCGGAGGAATTCAACAACCAGATGCACCGCGCATGGATGCGCCTGGGTGAAGCCGAGTTCCACAAGGGCGATTTCCTTGGCGCCGTCAGCACCTTCAATTATATCATCAACCATTACAAGAACGATGCGGATATCCAGGCGCAATGCCAGCTATGGATAGCGCGTGCATATGCTGAGATGGGTTGGCAGTATGAGGCGGAAGACATGCTCAACCGCGTACAACTCGATGCCCTCTCTCGCCGTCATGCCAAGCTCTATTCGGCCGTCAAAGCCGATGTGTTGCTCAAGGGCAAGCAGTACCACTCGGCACTGCCGTTTGTCAAACTGGCGATGCCCTACGAGAAGCGCCGCATCTATCGTCCGCGCTTTGCCTACGTGCTTGCTCAACTCTGCGAGATGGAGGGCCGGCGCGAAGAGGCTATCCAGTCCTATCGCTCCGTTGTGCGGATGGCTCCGCCACTCGAGATGGAGTTCAACGCCCGTGTGCGGATGGCCGAACTGGGCGGCAAGAGTGCTATCAAGAAACTGCGTACCATGACCCATCAGTCGAAATACAAAGACCGACTCGACCAACTATATGGCGCCATGGGAAATATCTATCTCGCATCCAAAGACACCGTCAAGGCGCTGGAGATGTACGAGAAAGCCATAGCTGAGTCTACGCAGGCCGGTTTTGCCAAGGCGGCTGTGCTCGTGCGCGCAGGCGATATTTATTTTGGTCAGCGTGCGTACGTCAAGGCGCAGCCCTGCTACCGCGAAGCGGCTACTATTCTCACGGCCGAGAACGATGACTATCCGCGTGTGCGCCAGCGCTCGGAGGTGTTGGACGAGCTGATTGTGTCCTACACCCAGGCTGAGTTGCAGGATTCGCTGCAGCGCCTCAGTAGGTTGACCGAGGCCGAGCAACGTGCCATCGTCGATCAGATCATCGCGGATCTCATCGAGCAGGAGAAGAACGATTCGGTCAACTCTGCACAGCAAGAACGTGAGCTGGCCCGTGGCGATAACGGACCTCGCAGTGTCAATACGGCTAATATGTTAGGCGGTGGCGGCGCACAGAAGGGCGAGTGGTATTTCTACAACCCGCAACTCATCAAGCAGGGCCAACAGGAATGGAGACGTCGCTGGGGTAATCGTCCGTTGGAGGACAACTGGCGCCGGCAGAACAAACAGGTGGCTTCCGCCTTCATGGAGGAAGAAGCACCGGATGATCAGGATACCCTGCAGTCGGATACGGCTGCTACCGAGTTGTCGCAGACGTTCAAACCCGAAACAGACACCCACAAACCGGAGTATTACCTGCAGCAGATACCACGTACGGCCGAAGACTTCGCCATGAGCGACAGCCTATGGCGCGAAGCACTCGTGGCACTCTATTATATCTATCGTGATCGACTGGACGACCAGCCGTCAGCCGAAGAGGTGCTGCATCAGTTGCGTCAACGCTGGCCCGGACATGCGTGTCTGGCGGCTATCGACGAGGAAGAACAGCTGCGTGCGTTGCGTGACGACCAGGCTTATATCGCCCGTATGCGCAAGATGCTGGACGAACAGGACTCACTCTACGCTCGCACTTATGCCGCATATGCCCGTGGCGCATATGCTGAGGTGAAGACCAACAAACGGTACGCCGAGACGGAGTTCCCGCAGAGTCGTCTGATGCCGCGTTTCCTCTTCCTCAATGCTATAGCCGAGGCACGTACCAACGGTCAGACGGCTTTCGTCGAGGCACTACGCGACCTCGTGTCGCGCTATGGCGAGACGGAGATGGGCGCAATGGCCAAAGATATGCTTGCGATGATGGGGCAGGGTATGGAGAGTCAGAAGGGCAGTGGCACGAGTTCACTGGCAGATATGCGTGGACAGGTGTCGGATACGCCGGCGGATACTACTGCCGCTCAACAACAGTGGGATGAAGATCGCAACCAACCGAGTGTGGTATTGCTCATCTTGCCGACGGCCGACGAAGAGGCGCTCAACAACATGCTCTACGAGGTGGCTCTCTTCAACTTCTCGCAGTTCCTCATCCGCGACTTCGACCTGCAGAAGATGCCGGTCTTCGGCGAGGGATGTGCGTTGCGCGTGAGCGGGTTTACCAATATGGATGAGGCAGAGTGGTGGATCGACCTCGTGCGCAAGAATGCCGAGATGCAGACGCTGCTACAGCAGATACAGATAAAGGCTGTCACCGAAGTGAACCTGCCTTTGCTAAACACCCTTTAGGTGTCGGGGCTTAAACGCTTGCATAATCACCCCAAGCAAAAAGGACGGTCATTCGACCATCCTTTCGTCGGGGAGACGTGATTCGAAAATTGCGAGCCTTCGCAATAATCGTTCGAGCGAAGCGAGATAAGAAGATTGCGGTTGCCGCGATGCAATAATCGTTCGAGCGAAGCGAGATAAGAACACGCGCGTGGAGAATCACCCCAAGCAAAAAGGACGGTCATTCGACCATCCTTTCGTCGGGGAGACGTGATTCGAACACGCGACCTCCGGTCCCCCAGACCGTTGCGCTACCGGGCTGCGCCACTCCCCGTCGCGTTCGGCACTCTCGGACACGGACTGAATCACAGATTCATTAAAGTCCTCGAGGCCTCCGCTCTTCGGTCGGAATATCGCTTCGCTAGCATTCCTCCCGAGCTATTTTGACCGATTAAAACGCTAGTGTAACGATGTTTTAATCGGAGAGGAGATTTCGCGAGCCGCCTTGATTTGCAGGGCAAATCTACATAGGCGAACCGAAATCGACGACAAAGGTACTGCTTTTTTTTGAATTGTGCAAATAAAATGGCAAAAAAATTTTATATTGAGACATATGGATGTCAGATGAACGTCGCCGACAGCGAGGTGGTAGCCGCTATTTTGCAGACTACTGATGCCGAGTTGACCGACTCTTGGGAGCATGCGGATATCATCCTGCTCAACACCTGTTCCATCCGTGACAACGCCGAACAGAAAGTCGGTGCCCGTCTCCGTGAACTCAAGGCGCATATTAGAAATCAGAAATCAGAAATCAGAAATCAGAAATACACCATCGGTGTCATCGGTTGCATGGCCGAGCGGATGGGGGAGGAACTGATTCGTGAGTACGGGGTGGATTTTGTGGCCGGACCGGATGCCTATCTGGATATACCCAATCTGCTGGCGCAGTGTGAACAGGGCCACAAGGCTATCAATGTGCAACTCAGCACCACCGAGACCTATCGGCATATCATCCCGGCGCGTATCGGTCGCTCTATCAGTGGCTTCGTGTCTATCATGCGCGGATGCAATAATTTCTGTTCCTACTGCGTTGTACCTTACACTCGCGGTCGCGAACGCAGCCGTGACGTAGAGTCGATCCTCAGTGAGGTGCGCGACCTGCAAGCGCGTGGCTACAAGGAGGTGACGCTGTTGGGACAGAACGTCAACTCCTATCGCTTCGAGCGAGAAGATGGCCGCGTGGTGGATTTTGCAGACCTCTTGGAACTGGTGGCTGAGGCTGTGCCTGATATGCGTATCCGTTTCACCACCAGCCATCCCAAGGACATGAGCGACAAGACGCTCGAGGCCATCAGTCGGCATAAAAACCTATGTAAGTTCATCCATCTGGCCGTGCAGTCGGGGTCGAACCATATACTCAAACTCATGAACCGCAAATATACCCGCGAGTGGTACTTGGAGCGCATTGCCGCCATCCGGCGTATCCTGCCTACGGCTGCCATCAGCACCGATATCTTCTGCGGTTTCCACGATGAGACGCTCGAGGATCATGCCGAGACGCTCTCCCTTATGCGCGAAGTGGGGTTCGACTCAGCCTTTATGTTCAAGTACTCCGAGCGCCCGGGCACCTATGCGCAGAAGCATCTGCCGGATAATATCCCCGAGGAAGAGAAAGTGCGCCGACTCAATGAGATCATCGCGCTGCAGACCCAACTCTCGCTCGAATCGAACCAACGCGAGGTAGGCAAGACGGTAGAGGTGCTCGTAGAGGGCTTCTCCAAACGCAGCCGCGACGATATGTATGGCCGCACGGATCAATACAAAACGGTTGTCTTCCCGCGTACTGATCAGAAGATAGGAGATATCGTGCTCGTGCGCATAGAAGAGGCTTCCGCTGCCACTTTGAGGGGCAAAATTGTGCAAAATTGAAAAAAAATGCATTTTTTGGCCCAAATATTTGGTCATATCAAATAAAAGCAGTACTTTTGCATCGAAAACAATAAATTTTCATAGTTAAGGTTTAGGTTTAATGGCGAAAGGAGGCTGTGAAGTTTCCTTTCGTTTTTAAACAAAAAAGAGGCAATTGCCTTATTTTTTTATGGCTGAGGAAAACCAAAATATCGTTCCGGATTTGACGGACGCTGAGGAGATTCGCAAAGCGATCATCGCCAGTGAAATCATCAATCGTAAATATTAAAAACACAAGAATATACATGGCAGTAACGTACATGACCGAAGAAGGTCTGCAGAAATTAAAAGAGGAGCTCCAGTACTTGGAGACCGTAGAGCGCCCACGTGTGATTGCCGCTATTGCAGAAGCACGCGACAAAGGCGACCTGAGTGAGAATGCGGAGTATGACGCCGCGAAAGAAGAACAGGGCATCTTGGAGAGCAAGATCGCGCATATCAAGGGCAAACTGATGGAAGCCCGCGTGCTCGACACAGCGGATATCAAGACCGATGAGGTGCAAATCCTGACGAAGGTGCGCATCCGCGTCAAGAAGACCGGAGCAGAGAAGACTTACCAACTCGTTACTGAGGGCGAAGCCAATTCCGCCGAAGGCAAGATAGCTGTCACCACGCCTATCGCCAAGGGCCTGCTGGGCAAGAAGGTGGGTGATATAGCCCAGGTGCAAGTGCCCGCCGGACTAATGGAGTTTGAGATCCTCGAGATCTCTCTCTAAATCGTTCAATCGTCTAATCGTAAGTATCATGACTATTTTTACACGCATCATCAAGGGCGAGATCCCGAGCTACAAGGTAGCCGAGGACGAGAAGAACTACGCCTTTCTGGATATCAATCCCCTTGTTAAGGGCCACACGCTCGTGGTGCCTAAGCTGGCCGAACCTGAATCGGACTATATCTTCGATTTGACGGACGAGCAGTTGCAGAGCCTCATGCTCTTTGCTAAACGTGTTGCCAAGGGGCTGAAAGCCGCTACGGGATGCAAGCGCGTAGGCGTGGCTGTGCTTGGCATGGAGGTTAACCATGTGCATGTTCACCTCGTGCCGATGAACAGCGAGAAAGACATGATCTGGACCAATCCCAAGCTCTCCTTGCCGGCCGAAGAGATGGCCTTCATTGCCAACTCCATCGCCGAAGCAGTGGAGAAGCAATAAAATCGATTACGTAGTATCGTAATTGAAAAAGCGACCTGCAAGGGTCGCTTTTTCTTTCCTCTTTCCTCTTACCAGACGCTTACCCGCTCTTCCGGCGCGATGTACATCGGGCTCTCCGGCGTCACGTTCCATGCCTCGTACCATGCGTCTATCTGCGGCAGTGCCCCGTTGACGCGCCAGCGGCCGAGCGAGTGCGGGTCACCCTTCGTGCGCACCAGTATTTCCTCCGGACGGATATTTCCTGCCCACACGTTGGCATAAGCCAGGAAGAAACGCTGTTCGGGAGTGAAGCCGTCGCGTGTTTGCAGACGATTCTTCTCCGGCTTGGTGGCCTCGTTGTTGCGGAAGGCCTGGAACGACACTTCCAGTCCGCCGTGATCGGCGATGTTCTCGCCCAGCGTGAACGCACCGTTGGCGTGTACACCCGGCGCCACCTCGATGCGGTTGAACGCCTCTTCCATCACCTTGGTGCGTTGGTCGAACGCAGCCTTGTCTTCGTCGGTCCACCAGTTCTGCATGTTACCGTCTTTGTCGAACTGGCAACCCTGGTCGTCAAAGCCATGGGTCATCTCATGCCCGATCACCACGCCGATGGCGCCGTAGTTGAATGCATCGTCGGCACTCATGTCGAAGAAGGGGTATTGCAGGATACCGGCAGGGAAGCATATCTCGTTGCTCGAGGGGTTGTAGTAGGCGTTCACTGTCTGCGGGGTCATATACCATTTCTTCTTGTCCACAGGCTTGCCCAGATAGCTGAGGCTGTAGGCCTGCTCAAATTTCGCTGCGCGTTGCAGGTTGGCGTAGTAGCTGTCTTCCGGATTGATCTCCAGCGCGGTATAGTCGCGCCAGGTGTCGGGATAACCTATCTTGATAGTCATCGCGTTCAGTTTCTCCAGAGCCTTGTCTTTCGTCTCGCGCGACATCCATTCCTGTAGTTCGATGCGCTGCCCGAGTGCCGTCTGCAGGTTCTTCACCAGTGCCAGCATGCGCGCTTTGTTCTCCTCGGGGAAGTACTTCTTCACGTACATCTGTCCGACGGCCTCACCCAGCGTACCGTTCACGATACCCACGGCGCGTTTCCAGAGCGGACTCGGCTCTTCTTTGCCGGAGAGCACCCGGCCGTAGAAATGGAAGTTCTCCATGTATATCTCGCTTGTCAGATAGCTGGCCGCACCGTCTATCACCTGCCATGTGAACAGTGTCTTCAGGTCTTCCAGCGGCTCCTCTGCCAGCATATGGCCTACTTCCTGCAGGTGAGGTATCTGACCTATCGACAGGCTGTCCAGCGTCACGCCGAACGCGCTGAAATAGGTCTTCCAGTCCACCTCAGGCACCAGCGTCTGCAGTTCGCTCAGCGACATCTTGTTGTAGTTACGATGCGGGTCGCGCAGCTCCACGTTGCTGTAGGCGGCTTTTGCGAGACGCGTCTCCAGACGCAGCACGGTCTTGGCTTTCGCTTCACCATCGGCTATTCCGAACAGTTCAAACATGCGCGCGATATGCTTCTCATATTCCTCGCGGATCTTGCGTGTATGGTCATCTTCGTCCAGGTAGTACTCTTTCTCGCCCAGTGCAAACCCGCCCTGATACTCGTTCAATATGTTCATCGTGCTGTTCAGCGCATCCGCATCCACATACATTGCCCACAGACCGAAGTCCATGGCCTTACCCAGCACCTCCGACAGTTGCTCACGGCTACTGATGGCGGCTATCTCGTCCAGTGTCTGCCTGGTTGCCTCTACGCCCTCCTGGTCTCGTCGTGCCGTGTCCATCGCAAGGTTGTACAGGTCGCCTATCTTCTGCTCCACGGAGCCACTCTCCACTTTTGTCTTTTCATCTTTCACCTTTTCTGCTATTTCCTTGATCAGTCCGTTCACCTGCTCCAGGTTCTGCAGGCCCAGTTTGTCGAACGAACCGAATCGGCTGTATTCGGCGGTCAAAGGGTTGGCTGCCATCCATCCGCCGCAGGCGAACTGATAGAAGTCGTTTTGAGGCACGGCCGTCGTGTCCAGATTGTTCAGGTCGATGCCCGTGGTCTGTTGGGGTTGGTTGCATGCTGTTGTCATAAGCGTGATCGCTACAAGCGATAAAAAGATTTTATTCATATGTTTATATTCTTTGATTTTGCGACTACAAAATTACTACAAATTTTTGGAATATACAAGGTTTTTTGCGAAAAAATGACGTCCGTGCTCGCACAAGCAGTATTTTTTTCCTTATTGTCTTCTGCCTTTGCACCGGATACCGCAAAAAAATCGCTCTAACTCTTCCCGCACATTATCAAGCCGTTACGGAAGTGTTATCGAGGTAATATCGAGGCATTGTCGAGATAACATCGAGGCTGAACCGAGACAATCCTGGACAATGTTCGAAATATCATACGGCCTGTTCTTTCTTTCTTTTCGTGCTATTTTATGGGCAATCGAATTAAATTTTTCACATTTATTTGCATATATGCAAAAAAAAGCGTACCTTTGCAGCCGCAAAGGTTATTGGGGTCCCCGATGAACACTAACGTAGTGCGTTCAGTGGGGAGAGCATGGAGAAGCCAATTGACTTTTGGCTTCGAACGGAAGGAGCAGTGGAGAACGTTGCTCCGACCATAGATAGCCTCGAGGACTAATAATAAATCTGCGATTCAGTCCGTGTCCGAGAGTGACGAACGCGACTGCAGCCGCAAAGGTTTTTTTATGTAAAGTATGAAAGGAATTATTTTGGCCGGAGGCAGCGCAACGCGCCTCTATCCTCTCAGCAAAGCGATCAGCAAACAGATCATGCCGGTGTACGACAAGCCCATGATCTACTATCCGCTCAGTACGTTGATGATGGCCGGCATCCGCGAGGTACTGATTATCAGTACGCCGCGTGACCTGCCTATGTTCGAAGAACTGCTGGGTGACGGCAGCCGTTTGGGGATGAAGTTGAGCTACAAGGTGCAGTTGGTGCCGAATGGTCTGGCGCAGGCTTTTGTGTTGGGACGTGAGTTCCTCGGTGGTGAACCCGGTTGCCTGATCTTGGGCGATAACATGTTCTACGGCCAGCATTTCGGCCATATGCTCAAGGAGGCAGTGGCAGATGTGCAAAACGGCGGTGCCTGCATCTTCGGATACGAAGTGGCAGACCCGCGTGCATATGGTGTGGTCGAGTTTGATGCGGAAGGCAAAGTACTCAGTCTGGAGGAGAAACCCGCAGCGCCGAAGAGCAACTATGCTGTGCCGGGCCTCTATTTCTACGATGCCACTGTGTGCGACAAAGCTGCAGTACTGCAGCCCAGTGCCCGAGGCGAATATGAGATCACCGACCTCAATAAGATGTATCTGGCGGAGGGCTCGCTCAAGGTGAAGCTGTTCAGCCGTGGTTTCGCATGGCTCGACACCGGCAACTGCGACAGTCTGCTGGATGCGGGTAATTTCATTGCGACCATCCAGAACCGTCAGGGCTTCTACGTGAGCTGTATCGAGGAGATAGCTTGGCGCAACGGGTGGATTACTACCGAACAACTGGCCGCCCTCGGACGGGAGATGAAGACGGCCTATGGCCGTTACTTGGAGCGCATAGCCGGCAAAGGGTGAACTGCTGCAGATCGATCATAGTACTGATAGCAGCGGTGCTGATGGTAGCCGGTTGTAGCCGTCAGGCTCCGCAGCGTCCCAGCCAGCGGCTTGGGCATACGCCTGAGCCCGACAGTGCGCAGTTGGCATTGATGGAACTGAACCATCGTCTGGCTGAGGCGGCTGACGAGCAGTTGCACGCACTCGCCTTGGCGCAGGATACGCCTTATGCCCTCTATGAGGGCAATGTGTGGGCGTGCGTGCTCGACAAGGGGGATACCGAGGCGGCTGTCCGCGAGAAGGAAGAATGTCAGCTGCAACTGCGCACGTATAGCCTGGACGGCACGCTGCTGAGTGACACTCGGGGCAGTTATACGATAGGCCAACGCCAATTGCCGCAAGCCGTAGAGGCGAATATCACCGAGTGGCATCATGGTACGCGCGTGCGCATGTTCGCGCCGTGGTACGCGGCCTATGGCCTGAGAGGCAACGAGGCCGTGCCGCCATATGAAAATGTAATCATTGAGTTAACTATCGAATAAATGAAGAGAATAATTTTTGCTGTATTGACCGTATTGGTGGTAGTGCTGAGTGCGTGCAACCAGACCTATTCCAACTTGCGCCGCGCAGAGGACCGACTGATTGCCAACTATATCAGCCGCAATCAGCTCAATATCATGTACGAAGAGCCGGAGGCCGACTATGTGTGGGCGGAGAAAGACTATCTGAAGGTGCCGGGGTACGATAATTTCTATTTCCATCTCATCGAGCGTGGCGACTCGGTGCGCTACGACACCATCAGCGACACACGCATCGACACGGTGGATCTGAAGATTGTGGCCAACGACCTGATCGTGGTGCGCTACAAGCAGTTTGAACTGACCGAGTATGCCGATACGATGAGCTACTGGACTACGCTGGACCAGGCTTACCCCTATGAGTTTCATTACCTGAACACCAGCGACTGCGAGGCTGTCGGATGGCATCTGGCTGTCAAGTATATGAAGTACCCCAATTCGCAGTGCCAGATCATCCAACCCAGTAAGTTGGGCTTTGATGTCGATCAGAACACTGTCACGCCCTATGGCTATATTATGAAGATCAAAGTGAAACAATAAGATGAGTTTAGTCAAGAGTATATCCGGCATCCGCGGCACGATAGGCGGACGCGTAGGAGAGGGATTGAATCCCGTAGATATAGTTCGTTTTACTGCTGCCTACGCCACGCAGCGTCGTGCAGCTCTGCTCGGCAACAACACCATCGTCGTGGGACGCGATGCCCGCTTGAGCGGACATATGGTGGAGTCGCTTGTATGTGGCACGCTGATGGGCATGGGCTACGATGTAGTCAACATCGGCCTGGCTACGACGCCTACCACCGAGTTGGCCGTCACGGGCGAAAAGGCTGCCGGAGGTATCATCCTCACCGCCAGCCACAACCCAAAACAGTGGAATGCACTCAAGTTGCTCAACGAGCAGGGTGAGTTCCTCAACGATGCTGAAGGCAAAGGTGTGCTGGCTATAGCCGAGGCAGAGGACTTCGTCTTCGCCGAGGTGGACGCGCTGGGACACATGACGCATAAGGACTATTTGCCTTACCACGTAGAGCAGGTGCTGAACCTGCAACTGGTGGATCGCGAGGCGATCCGGAAACGCGGCTTCACCGTGGCTATCGACTGCGTCAATTCCGTAGGTGGTCTGGCTATTCCCGCTATGCTGCGCGCACTGGGCGTGGAGCATATCATCCAACTCAACTGTACGCCTGACGGCCATTTCCCCCATAATCCAGAACCGCTGCCGCAACACCTGACTGAGATCAGCGACTTGCTCAAGCAAGGTAAGGCGGATGTAGGCTTCGTAGTCGATCCGGACGTAGACCGTCTGGCTATCATCTGCGAGAACGGTGATATGTTCGGCGAGGAATATACGCTGGTGAGCGTGGCCGACTATGTGTTGCGCCATACGCCCGGAAGCACCGTCAGCAACCTCTCTTCGAGCCGTGCACTCAGCGACGTGACCCGTGCACACGGTGGCACCTACAGTGCTGCCGCTGTAGGCGAAGTGAATGTGGTGGCAGAGATGAAGCGCACCCACGCCGTCATCGGTGGCGAGGGCAACGGCGGTGTGATCTATCCCGCTTGTCACTACGGTCGCGATGCCCTGGTGGGTGTGGCACTCTTCCTCTCGATGCTGGCGCACGACACGCGCCGTGTGAGCGAGATTCGCCGCGCGCTGCCGGAGTACTGCATCAGCAAGAACCGCATCGACCTTACGCCCGACACCGACGTAGATGCTATCTTGCGCCGCGTGAAAGAACTCTATCGCAACGAACGCGTGGACGATCGCGACGGTGTGAAGATCGACTTCGCCGAGGGCTGGGTACATCTGCGTAAGAGTAATACCGAACCGATCATCCGTGTCTATTCGGAGGCGGCAACGATGGACGCTGCCAACGTCCTGGCACAATCCGTCATCAACGTGGTGAAAGGCTGAATACTGATTTCTGAATTCTGAAAGCTCATGAACATAGTAGTAGTCAACGATGATGGTTGGGGCACGGCGGGTATCCGCCTGCTGGCCAAGGAGATGACGCGCCTGGGTAAGGTGACGGTGGTGGCACCCGACGGTCCGCGTAGCGGCCGCGGTGCGGCGATCAGCGTGGAGACACCTATCTATCTGCGTCGTATAGACGAGCATGACCTGAACGGAGCCGAGGTCTATACCATCAATGGTACACCGGCCGACTGCGTGAAGGTGGCGCGCGAGATACTCTTTGCCGACCGGACGATTGACTTGCTCGTGTCGGGCATCAACCACGGCAGCAATGCCTCCGTCAATGCGATGTATTCGGGTACGATAGGAGCCTGCCTTGTGGCGGCAGAGAAGGGGATACCCGCTATCGGATGGTCGATCAACAGCCATGCCCTCGATGTCGATCTCCACTGGCTGCAGCCATTCCTGGTGGAAGTGACGCAGCATCTATACGAAGAGGGTATAGCCCCGCGTACATGCTTCAACATCAACGCACCGGTGGGTGAGATAGAGGGGATACGCTGGACGCGCCAGTGTATGGGTCATTGGGCCAACGAACTGGTGACGAAAGAGGACTTGCCCGAAGGGGTATTACGCGGTTGGACCCTTGGTGGGGAGTTTGTCAACGACGAACCGGCTGCCACAGACACCGACCTGTGGGCGATGGACCATCAGTTGCTCTCCATCACTCCGCTCACAATCGATTGGACACATTATGGATCGCTTTGATCGTTATTGGATAGGGATCTTGCTAGGTCTGCTGCTGCCGTTGACATTCGGACTGACCTATATCGAGGCGATGAACCTCTGGTATCCGCTGCGCACGCTGCAGTTCGAGGCCGGTGGCGTGTTGAGTAAGTTGCTGCTGGTGAGTGTCTTCCCCGACTTGGCACTTATCTTTGTGTTCTACACCACCGACACTTGGCGGCTCAGCAAAGGCATACTTGCCGGAGCCATGCCTTATATCCTGGCGGCACTGATGGTCTCGCTATAGACAAACGGAATAACAATTCGAAACAAACGATATGAAACATTTTCAACTCCTTCTTCTTTTTCTTCTGGCCGGCGTGCTGAATGTCTTTGCCCAAAAGGGTACAGAGGCAGAGGCCGAGCAGATCAAGCACAACCCTCAACTGGTGTGGGGACAAGGTGTCGGCGAGACGCTTCAGGCAGCCGATGAACTGGCGGTGCGCGACCTGATCAGCCAGATCTCCGTCACGGTGGACAGCCGTACGGAGACCCAGATACACAATGACGTACGCGGTCAGGAAGCCTCGTCGTCCGTATCCACCACCAGCGATCTGCACGTGAGCAGCAATGTGTCGCTGTCCAACTGTAAGCGACTGGTCTATACCGTCAGGGGACGGACAATCGTGCTACGCTATGTGGACCGCGCGGAGATAGAGAAGATGTTCGATGCACGCAAGGCGAAGATCTTCGATCTGGCGCAGGCCGGTGAACGTGCGGAAGAGCAGGGTAAGGTGAGCGATGCGCTGCGCAACTCCTATTGGGCACTCAAGCTCATCTATTCGATACCCGTAGAGCACCGCGAAGGCTTGACCACCGAAGAGGGCATCCAGCTCTCTACGGCTTTGCAGGAACGTATAGCATCTATCCTGGACAGCCTGACTCTGCGCGTGGAGAGCAAGGAGGAGGTGGACGGACAGCAACTGGCCCACCTGCAGATGACCTACAAGGGACGTCCCGTAGTATGCTGCGACTATGCTTATTTTGACGGCTACGATTGGATCAACGCGAGTGCGAAGAACGGTCGTGCTCTGGCGGAACTGCCCGCGTCCTCACGCCGGGTACGCTTACGCGTGGAGTATGTGTTTGAGAAGCTATGGAAATCCGACCCGCTCGTCAATGATATGCTCAGCCAGTTGCCCGAACGTATCCCCTTCCCCCAATACGAGAAGAAAGCCGAACTGGAGCAAGTGCAGGTGGTGCAGGAACCGCTGCCTACCAACGCACGCGCATTGGCCAAGGAGATAGAGGTGGACTCGATAGCCACATGTTCGAAGAAAGAGGTGCGCAACCAGGCCGATATTCTCCTGCCCGTCATCACGGCGATAGAGAAGAAGCAATACGCCGATGTGAAGCAGTATTTCACGCCGAACGGATGGAAGTGGTTTGAGAAACTTATCCAATACGGCAACGCCAAGATCATCGCCCGCGATGAGATACAGGTGTCGTCATTCGCCAACGGCTATCTGCTGCGTGGTATCAAGGCCAGCTTCTCGTTCAAGAAGAACAACAAGTCCTTTATCGAAGACATCGTCTTCTATGTGAAGGACGATAAGATAGAGGGTGTCAATTTCGGACTGGAGGAAGGTGCATTGGCCGATATTATGCGTCATGAGATGTGGAATCCGGAGTCGCGTCTGGTGCTGGTCAACTTCCTCGAGAACTACAAGACCGCTTACGCCTTGGAGCGCCTCGACTATCTGGAGGCCGTCTTCTCTGACGACGCTCTTATCATCGTCGGCAACCGTATTCCTGAGCAGCGCGTGTCGGAAGTGACAGCCATGGACACCGAACGCTACGAGCACAACCGTCTGACCAAGAGTCAGTATATCAGCCAACTGGAGAAAGTGTTCAAGAAGCAGGAGTATGTCAACATCCACTTCGAGGATGCTGCAGTCAAGAAGACCAGCCGCAACGATGAGCGCTACGAGATCATCATCAAGCAGAATTATTATTCCGCCTCATATGCCGACAAGGGGTACCTCTACCTGCTGGCAGATATTTCTAATCCGGAACAACCCATCATACACGTGCGTGTATGGGACGAGAACCGCAATAATCTTATGAATTATGGTGAATGGATTTTCTAAATACGGAGGCCTGTTGGCGCTCCTCCTGTTCTGCTGCCTCAGTCTGTCGGCGCAGAATTACCATGTGACAGCCACCCAGCTCAAGCATGACGTGAAAGATCTGTCGCAACGCTCCTCCAAGGTGCTCGACCAGAATGGTGAGCGCTGTGCCTTGTTGCGTTTTGAAACCCCTGTGCCCACCTTGTTCACTTTCCAACTGGGTGCGCAGCAGATAGAGAAACGCGAGAACAAGGAGGACGAAGTGTGGATCTGGGTCAGTGCGGACGTGCGTAAGATGACGATTGCTTGCGAGAACTGCGAACCGCTGCGTGACTACCGCGTGACGCTCAAGGCCGGCAACGTCTATCGGGCCAAACTGACCACCGGACTGCCCCAGGAGAGCAGTACTCACCAGTTCCTCAACCTCTACTGCGAACAGACACCTTACTTCGTCTCTATCGACGGCGGTGAACCGCAGAAGAGTGAGACACGTACGTTCCATGCCGACCTGCAGATTGGTCGCCACGAACTGCGTATCACGGCACCTTTGTATCAACCTACATCGAAGACCGTTCGTCTGGTGCGTAGCCACGCTTGCAACGACACCGTCAAGCTGGAGAAGAACTACGGCGAAATCCAGATCACGGCGAACATGAACAGTTATACCGTCAAGTTAGACGACGAACTGCAGACCAACATCCGAATGGTGAAAGCCGAGCCGGGTACCCACCGCCTCGTCATCAGCAAGGAGAAATACGAGACCTACGAGACTGTTGTCAACGTTCGTCTGGGCGAGGTGACGCCTCTCAACGTCAAGCTCTCGCCGGCCTACTCGATGTTCAACATCACCGCACGTGATCGCGAGACCGAAATATGGGTGGACGGTGTGCTGCGTGGCCACGAGAGCGTCAACGTGGCGCTGGAGTATGGAGTGCATACCATCGAGGGCCGTCGCACCGGATTCGACCCGTGGGAGTACAGTGTGCATGAGTTTGATGCCACTTCTGCACGTGCTATCGTTATTCCCAAACTGGTGCAGCAGTTCGGTTCGGCCCGTCTGTCGGTCTTCCCCGTGCAGGCTACGATGCGACTGGATGGCGAAGAGGTGACGATGAACGACGGTGTATATGTTGCGTCTCGTATTGCCACCGGCAAGCACTACGTGCATATCCGCATGGAGGATTTTATGACGATCATCGATACCTTCACCGTGCAGTCGAGCACGCAGTTCATCCGCGACTATCAGATGCAGCACATCGCCATGGGTTATGTGGCGATTCATACCGACAAAGAGGTGGCGATCTACCGTGTGTTGGACCAGGAAAATCAACTCCTCTTCCTGGGTAAAGGCGAGTCGGTTGGTAAGATGCCTGCCGGCGAGCAGACCATCGTCTTGCGTAACACCGATCAGGTGGAGTGCTTCTATCGTATCATCGTCAAGGAGGGTACTAACGAGCAGTCGTTCTCGTTGCCGTACACGCGGGATCTGAAGGTGCGTCCTAACAAGGAGCTGACGCATATCCAACTGCAGGATGAGAAACATCATACCTACGAACTGAAAGCCCATCGTACCAAGACACTTGAGCCGCGACTCTATACGATGACGATCAACCGCAAGGGCTATCCGGCCTACACCGACACGCTCGATCTGCGGTTGTCTGAGCGCCGCCACGTGGTATATCACGCTACGATGCAAAAGCAGGGCGAAGAGAAGAGCAAGGTGCGCCCCGTCTATTCCGACGGCTCGGTGCGTCATCGCTTCTACGATAATGCCGGCGAATGGTTCTTCGGCGTTGTGGACTTCGGTTATCAGTTCGATTTTGCCCACTACGGTCATTATCTGACCTTCGGTCTGGCACCGATGCGCTATAAGATGTTGGGATTCAATCTGCTGGATGCCGAACTTTGCGTAGCCAGCAACGACACGTTGCAGAAGATGAACTTCACCTATCGTCCGAAGATATCGGCTGTGCTGCCCTGCGGACGCGGTTTCGCATGGACGTTCTACGGCGGTGCTACCATTGGTTTGAACCATTCCAACATCGGACTGCTGGGTGGCACATCGATGCAAATCAATACTTCCGGTATTTGTCCGATCAACCTATATGCCGAATATCGTCACCCGCTCAAGGGCACCGATAAGGACAATACGAATGTCAAGGCGTACGAACGTTTCCGGATTGGTCTTAGTTTCTCGCTGGGAGTAGATCGCTAATCGTAGCGTGCTCCGTGTGCAGAAGATCAGATATATGCTCGTAACCCGCGAGCATATATTTTTTGTATACCTCGTCCGTTAGCAGACGGCGCAAGGCTTGCTCAATGCGATCGGCAGTGAAGTCGTTCGCCACCAGTTCGGCTATCAGTTCTTCTTCGGCCAGTATATTGACCAGCGTGAAATGACGGATAGAGAAGAAGAGGGGTTGAGCCCAGCGGATCATACCCATCAGTCGGGGATAATGGATTTGATATACCGCCACTTGCGGACAACCCAGCAGTGCTGTCTCCAGCGTGGCTGTACCCGAATTGACCACGGCGGCTGTGGCACGACATACGGTGTCGTAGGTATGACGCGAGAGTGTCTCGCCCTCACGCATGTAGGGGGTATAAAAACCATCTTCTATACCCGGTGCGGCTGTCACCTCAATGCGATACCCTGCGATGCGTCGTGCCGCTTCGAGCATCACCGGCAGACAACTGCTCACCTCCGCCGGACGACTGCCCGGCAGCAGGGCGATCATTGCTTCGCGTGTGCATGGAGGGGTCTGCTGCTGGTATGCATCAATGGCCTTTGCCGTTGGATTGCCCACATAGGTGCATTGATATCCGCGCCGGGCGTAGTAGTCGGTCTCAAAGGGGAAGATGCCCCATACCTGGTCGCACAGACGCGCGATGCGATGGATGCGCCAGCTCTTCCATGCCCATACCTTAGGCGGGATATAATAGATGATGCGGGTCTGGGGTAGATGCCGGCGACAGTAGGCGGCGATGCGCAGGTTGAAGCTGGGGTAGTCCACCAGTATCAGCATGTCCGGCCGTTCGCTGAGCAGCGCCTCACGGGCGATGCGCAGGTTACGACGCACCTTGCCCAGGTTGCGCAGCACGGCTACGAAACCCATGTAGGCCATCTGGCGGTAGTCCTGATAGAGGCGACAACCGGCGGAGGCCATTCGGTCTCCGCCTAGTCCTGCCCAGTGTGCCTCGGGGTCGCGGAGCGAGATCTGCTCCATCAACGCCCCCGCGTGTTGGTCACCGGACGCTTCGCCTGCTATGATGAAATATTTAGCCATTGGTATTCAGCATTCGGCTTTCAGCTTTCAGACTTTTTCTTCTGATGGCTGACGGCTGATAGCTGACGGCTTCTTATTCGGGGAACATCACTACTTCAAACACGTTGCCTGCGGCTACCAGTTGACGGAGTGTCTCTTGGACGGTCTTTGCGGTGATGGACTCTACGGCCGCTTTATAGTCGCGGATGTTGTTCTCGCCGTACATATAGTACATATAGAGCGACTGGCGCCAGTAGGTGTTCTGCTCCAGGTCCTCCTGATAGTCTTTGAGCATCGACTCCTTCTCTTTCTGCAGGTCGCTGGCCAGCGGGCCGTTTGCGATGATGGTCTGTACTTCCTCGTGGATGATCTCCATCAGGCGCTCTTGCTTCTTCGGATCGGTGTCGAACTGCATGATCAGACCGGCATAAGGAGTAGGCAGGATATTCATGAAGCCGTAGGTGCCTACGCCATACGAACCGCCTTCGCGTTCACGGATCGACTCCAGATAGCGGGTCGAGAGGATGCGGCCGATGATCTCCATATTCAGGTCGTTGGCCATCGAGTAAGGCATGTCGTACGAGGTGTACTGAATACGGTTGCTGGCGGTGGTGGTCTCCATCGGACGGCTGAAGTAGTTCTTCTGCATGCCGAGGGTTACGGTCTCATGATGATCAATGATCTGCTCGCGGCATTTCTTCTTGGTCTTGAGTCCGCCCAACCACTGGCAGATCAGCTCTTTCACTTTCTGATCCTTGGGATCAATATTGCCTACGAAGACGAAGGTGAAGTCAGCCGGGTTGGCAAAGCGTGCTTTGTAGATGCTGAGTGCTTTGTCCAGCTGTACGCGTTGCAGTGCCGTGGTGTCGAAGAGGATCGTACGCTCCGAGTGGTTCGACTGCATCATCTGGATCGAGTCGGAGAACGTGGTCTTGGGGTTCTTGTCGCGGTTGGCCAGCTGGTTGCGCAGGATACTCATCAGCGTCTTGTAGGCCTCCTCATCGCGACGCGGCGACGTGAAGTAGAGGTAGGTCAACTGCAGCATCGTCTCCAGGTCTTTGATAGCCGACGAACCTTGTATGCGTTCGGTCTTGTCGGATATATCCGTTTTGACCGATACGGTCTTGCCCGTCAGGGCTTTCTCCAGTTGGGTGGCATTGAACGTGCCGATGCCCGAGAACTGGATGATGGCGGTAGCCACCTGTGCCGAAGGCAGGTCGGCAGTCTTCACCTGACTCAGTCCGCCTTTCGAGAAGGCTTGCATCAGGATCTCGTCGGCCTTGAAGTCGGTAGGATGGAACACCACCTTGATGCCGTTCGATAGGGTCCATTCGGTCGATTCGATATCCTCGTTGTAGCGGATAGATTTGATCTTGCCTTTGCGGGGCGCTTTCTTCACCAGCACCTTGTCGATGGCTTCCTCTGCCGGAGCTTCTATCGCCAGTTCTTCCATCGCGTTGAGCGACTGGAGGATAGTCTCCTCCGTAGGTATGTTCACGCCCTTTTTCTCCGGACCGGAGATAGCCACAGTGGGGTTGGGATGGGTGAGTGCCTTGGTAATGTTGTTGACGGCATCAAGGGTGATGACGGGCATCATCGCCTGTACGAACTCGTATTCCCATTGTGCACCGGGCATCGACTCGCCGTCCTCGAAATGGCGGATACATTCGCGGGCGAGGGTGATGTTCTTGCGAGTGTTGCGCTCGTTGTAGTATTTCTCCATTGCATTGAGTTTCTCGCTCTTCACGCGGTCCAACTCGCTCTGCGTAAATCCGTAGCGGTGCATCTTCTCCAGTTGGAAGAGCAGGTCGTTCAGGGCCTCTGTCTCGCGTCCTTCTTTGGGAATGGAGATGGCATAGAAAGCGTCCATCAGTTTGACGGCTTCGCCGTATTGGCAACCGGCACCGGTGAACGAAGCTTCGGGGTTGAGTGCCAGTTCGCTGAAGCGGTTGTCGAGCATGTTGCACGCCAGTTCGCGGATGAGGTTGAGCATGTATTCCTGTGCTGTGCCTTGCAGGGCGGCGGGCAGTTGGTCGAACTTATACTCCAGCGTAATGCGGCTGCCTTCGGCCTCGGGGTCGGTCACGATAGCCACCAGCGGCTTGTCATTGTGGTTGACGGTGTAGATGGGACGCTCGCCGTAGTTCTGACGGCGCGGCACGTTGGCCCAGAGCGCCTTGATCTTGGCCTCTATCGTATCTACGTTGATATCACCCACCACGATGATGGCCTGGTTGTCCGGACCATACCATTTATGGTAGTAGTCGCGCAGGGCCTGGTAGGCGAAGTTGTTGATCACAGCTGTGTCGCCTATCACGTCGCGCTTGGCGTACTGCGTACCCGGGTACATCTTCGCGTTCAGCTCTTTCCAGATGCGTCTGCGGGCTGTACGACCCGTGCGCCACTCTTCCAGGATTACACCGCGCTCGGCGTCTATCTCCTCGTCCAGCAGCGACAGACCGCAACTCCAGTCGTGCATGACGAGCAGTGCGCTGTCCACGATGCCTTCACGGTAGGTAGGCACGTCGCTCAACCGATAGACAGTTTCGTCAATCGAGGTGTAGGCGTTGATGTTACCACCGAAGTTGACACCCACCGACTCAAAATAGTTGATGATGCCCTTGCCCGCGAAGTGTTCCGTGCCGTTGAAGGCCATGTGCTCCAGGAAGTGGGCCAGACCGTTCTGGTTGTCCTCCTCCAGGATGGCACCTACCGCCTGGGCAATATGGAACTCACAACGCTGTTTGGGTTGCTCGTTGTGACGGATGTAATAGGTCAGTCCGTTGTCCAACTTGCCGTAGCGAACCTCGGGGTCCATCGGCAGTTTCTGCGGCGCGTCTTGCGCCCATACCATCGTGGCTGCACTCAGCAGCACAAGGTTAAGCAGTAGTCGTTTCATTTGTATGATCGTTTGTTGTTTGTTCCTGTTTCTTCCGGGGCTTCCTGACCGCCTTCTTTTTTGGGGCGGGTTGCGGGGCGGCTTCCTTATTGGCCTCCAGCAGTTCGTCGCCGCGGCTCTTCCACGGACGCGGGCCGAGGATGGCCTCTACATCTTCGTTGGTGATCACCTCTCGCTCGATGAGCAGTTGGGCTATCTGGTGGTGACCCTCGGCATGCTCACTCAGTATCTGCTTGGCACGTGCCATCTGTTCGGCGATGATGCGTTGGGTCTCTTGGTCAATCAGCGAAGCAGTCTCGTCCGAGTAGGGCTTGGTGAAGCCGTAGTCGTAGCGGCCGGTGGAGTCGTAGAAGCTCACGTCTTTCAGCTTGTCGCTCATGCCGTAATAGGCCACCATGGCGTACGCCTGTTTGGTGGCGCGTTCCAGATCGTTGAGCGCACCGGTAGAGGTCTGCTCGAGGAACAGTTGTTCGGCAGCACGGCCACCCAGCAACGAACAGAGTTCGTCTTGTATATGATCCATGTTGGTCAGTTGTCGCTCTTCGGGCAGATACCATGCTGCGCCCAGTGCCATGCCACGCGGTACGATCGTCACTTTCACGAGCGGGTTGGCCCAGCGGAGCAGCCAGCTTATGGTGGCGTGACCGGCTTCGTGGAAGGCGATCGATCGTTTCTCGTCGTCGGTCATAATCTTGTTCTTGCGCTCCAATCCGCCTACGATGCGGTCTACGGCATCCATGAAGTCCTGTTTGCCTACTTTCTTATGTCCGCCGCGAGCGGCTATCAGTGCCGCCTCGTTGCATACGTTGGCGATGTCGGCTCCCGAGAAGCCGGGGGTCTGCTTGGCCAGGAAGTCGATGTCCATCGTGTCGTCCAACTTCAGCGGACGCAGGTGTACCTCAAAGATCTCCTTGCGCTCTTGCAGGTCGGGCAACTCCACGTGTATCTGCCTGTCGAATCGTCCTGCACGCAGCAGGGCAGAGTCGAGTACGTCGGCGCGGTTGGTGGCGGCAAGGATGATCACACCCGAGTTGGTGCCGAAACCGTCCATCTCCGTGAGCAGCTGGTTGAGCGTGCTCTCACGCTCATCGTTCCCACCGGTCATCACGCCCTTGCCGCGGGCACGACCGATAGCGTCAATCTCGTCGATGAAGATGATAGCCGGTGCCTTCTCCTTGGCCTGACGGAACAGGTCGCGTACACGGCTGGCTCCTACACCCACGAACATCTCTACGAAGTCCGATCCGCTCATCGAGAAGAACGGTACGTCCGCTTCGCCGGCCACCGCCTTGGCGAGCAGGGTTTTACCCGTGCCCGGAGGACCTACCAGCAGCGCGCCCTTGGGTATCTTGGCTCCTATCTCGGTATATTTCTGCGGGTTCTTGAGGAATGCTACTATCTCCTGCACCTCCTGCTTGGCGCCATACAGGCCGGCTACGTCCTTGAAGGTCACTTTGTCTTTCTTGTCCTTGTCGAACAGTTGTGCACGCGCTTTGCCTACACCGAAGATGCCGCCACCCACACCGCTGCCTACGCCGCGGCTCAGGTAGATGAAGAAGAAGAGCATCAGGGCGAAAGGCAGTACGTTCATTAGGATCACATACCAGTAGTCTCTGGTCTTCTCGTAGGTCACGTCTATCGCCGCTTGGCCGTTGGCTTTACGCGTGGCGTTGATGCCCTGTATGTACTTGTCAAATTCCTCCACCGAGGGTACCTGACTCTTCAGTTGTCCTTTGGCCTGTTCGCCTGCGCCCTGCGATCCGAACACGACGGTGTACGACTTGGGGCGTACCGTCGCCTTGGCACTCAGGTCGTCATAGACGGTCATCTTCTCCACCGCGTCCACCTCGATATAGGCGGTCAACTTGGTGTAACTCAATTCCTTGCTTGCTCCTTGCGAGTCGCGGTCGCCGAACAGGTAGAAGCCCAGCAGGGCAAAACCGATTGTATAGAGCAATATACTGAACCAACGACGCGGACCCGAAGGCTGTCCCTGCGGCTCCTGCGAAGCGGGTTTGCGTTTGTCTGATTTGTCTGCCATAAATTCTGATTGCTGATTGCTTTAAAGCATTTCCGGTAGTTCGTTAATCTTGCCGTCCGACCAGAGGTGTTCGATGTCGTAGAAGGCACGCGGTTCGCGCTGCATGACGTGTACGAAGATGGTTCCGTAGTCCATGGCAATCCATTCGGCGTTGTCCTGTCCGGCTACCGACAGCGGATGTACATGGGTGGTGGTACGAACGAAGTCGTCTATCTCGTCGGCGATGGCACTCACCTGCGTGTTGCTCTGGCCCTCGCAGATGATCATCATCTCCACCGGGGCTTCTTTGATCTTCTTCAGGTCAATCGTCACGATGCGCTGACCCTTACGGTTGCGGATTCCTTCGATAATGGTATCCGCTAGTTTCTTGGTTGTTATCTCTTTCATAAATAGTGTTATTGCTTCTTAACAAATATTTCGGCTGCAAAGGTACTACAATTTTCTGACATACACAAGAAAAATAAAATTTTTCTCCTCATCCTTTCTTCTGCATTCTGTCGATCAGTCGGAGTAGCATCTTCTTCAGTGCCGAGACGATCGACCAGGTCTTCGAGGCCTGTGTCGTGTCGCCTGTCAGCAGGTCGGGAACGCTGGCGCCGGTCTCCTGTTCGGGATAGACTACCATATAACTATGGTCGGCAAAGAAGCGTTCCAGCATCTCGGGC
>Ga0310690_10000668_pt1 | contig 69714 bp, 58 predicted proteins | sample AusTroGonzalo_MG_2_FD_207661 | JGI IMG/M metagenome (GOLD analysis project Ga0310690, IMG submission 207661) | Bovine rumen microbial communities from tropical cattle in Woodstock, Queensland, Australia - Gonzalo_04 (v2) (version 2) | ecosystem: Host-associated > Mammals > Digestive system >... | reverse complement strand
CGGCAGCTGTCGGCAAAATCGCTTTCACCTACAGAAAGTACCCGAACATCGGCGAAGGCATCCTTCCGGCTATGGGATACGGCGAAGAGCAGATGAGAGACCTTGAGACCACGATCAACGCAATCGACGCTGACCTCGTTCTCAGCGGCACCCCGATCGACCTCGGCAGAGTCGTAAAAGTCAACAAACCGATCGTAAGAGTCGGCTACGAACTCGCTCCGAGAGGAGACGGTGCAGAAATGCTCAAGAAAGTTATTGTTGACAAACTTTTCGGCGGATGCAAAGGCTGCTGCAAATAGTTTTTTGTAACTGATTTTTTCAAAGAGGGGGCGGTTGTCCCCTCTTTCTTTTTTTGATGGAGTTTTTATGAAAATAGTGATCGCGCTCGGCGGCAATGCCTTGATAAAACCGGGAGACAAAGGGACAATCGAAGATCAGGAAAGAAACATCCGTGCCTCGATGGACGGAATCGTGAAACTCATTAAGGAAGGGCATCAGGTTGTAATCACTCACGGAAACGGCCCTCAGGCGGGTGCAAGACTCATCCGCAACGAAATGGCCGAGACTGAAGTTTATCCCGATCCGCTCGTCGTATGCGTTGCAGACACGCAGGGCAGCATGGGATACATGATCGAGCAGGGGCTTATGAACTGCCTCAGCAAAGCTGGTGAAAAGAAGATCAAAGTCGCGACGCTCGTGACTCAGATCGAAGTAAATCCGCTCGATCCGGCTTTCAAGAAACCGACAAAGCCGGTAGGCCCTTTCTACAACCAGCAGAAGGCTCTGATGAAGATGAAAAACGGCTGGAAAATGGTCGAGGACAGCGGCCGCGGTTACCGCAGAGTCGTTCCTTCGCCTATGCCTCTCAGGGTTCTCAATCCTGAAGCCATGAACACCCTTATCGACGCGGGTTTCACCGTCATTACAGGCGGCGGCGGCGGTATTCCTGTCTATAAAAGCAAGGATAAACCGGGTTATCAGGGGATTGACGCTGTAATCGACAAGGATCTGGCAAGCGTAATGATCGCTCAGACGATCGATGCCGACATGGTCGTTATTCTCACAGGTGTCGAGAAAGTCGCGGTCAACTTCAAGTCCGACAAACCGACATGGCTTGACCAGATGACTTCCGCGGAAGCCGAAAAATATCTCGCTCAGGGCGAATTTCCGGCAGGAAGCATGGGACCGAAGATCAGATCGGCGATAGATTTCGTCAAAAACGACCCGAAAAAAGTCGTCATCATCACTTCCGAAAACAAACTTGCCGACGCCATGGAAGGCAAAACCGGAACAAGGATAATTCATTAATCGCGCCGCCGCAGTTTTTTTGTCGATATTTCGAGATTTCGATATTTCGAAAATTCGAAGGCGGCGTTCTCGACTATTTTGACAACAATCCGAAAAAAAATAGAATAATCCGTTTCAGTTGTTTCTTACTATCAATTTTGGAGGTTCTTATGAAAAAATTTTTGGTCGCTTTTGCTGTGCTGCTGTTTGTTCTGACAGTTTCGGCGGAGCAGAAAAATCTGTTCGCTGCGGCTTCCGTCAAGAAGATTGACGGTGTCACGGCAATGGTTTCAGGGCTTGACATTCAGGTCAAGGCCGATGCCGATTCTTTGAAAAAATTTATCAAAAATGATTTTTACAAGGCTTTCGGTTTAGGAAAAAACATTGAACCGCAGCTTTTCCGTGCAGTTCAGATCGGCGATGCTTCGATTTACAAGTTTGTTCCTTTCTACAAGGGAATCAAGGTTGACGGAGTTTACACCGTCGTTACGATGAGAAACGGCAAAATCGACAGAATCAACAACGGTCTTTCCGACATCGACATCGACATTACCAAGATGATTCCCGAGAGCGAGGCTCTCAAATCGGCGATGGCGGTAAGAAATATGAAAGTTATGCCGAAAAACTATTTTGCGGAAAAAATTATCGTCCGCTATTTCGGCAGATTCGTTCCCGCTTACAAAATCAGTTTCCCGCCTGTTAGCCTTGCAGACAGCCGTTACCACATTGTTGACGCACTGACCGGCAGAGTTATCAAATCGAGCCATTCGACGTTCTTCGCTGAAGGCGACGATGATCCTATATCTCCCGATCCCGCAGACACGGATGTACCTGATACCGATGCAGCTGACACCGCAGACTCTGCAGCTGATACCGGCGATACGGAAGAGCCTCCTGTTGCACAGAAAAGAGAGTGTGACGGCACCGAGACTGACAAGGCAAAAATCTGGCAGTTCAATCCTCTTATCACTCCTGAACTTACGGAAGTAGAGCTTCCATGGGTCGCTCCTTACAACGAAAAAAGCCTTGATCCAGAACTTGTCGGAACGCTCATTACCGAGGAAGATGCAAACGGAATCAGAAAAATCAGAGCCTACAACTGCCCTGATGATGATACGACTATCGAGATCAATTTGGGAAGTCTGGGACTTGGACTTCCGGGAACGGCTACCCCTCATGTATGCCATCCGATGGCTCTTGCAAACAAATGCGAGAACGGCAGTTTCATTTATGATGACTGCGAGAGCGGACACAAATTTTCGAAAGAAAATCAAAAAATTGATAAAATCGACAAATGTGCCGAGATTTCAATGTACTATCACGCTTCCAAAATTTATGACTATGTCCGTTCGATTTATACCAAAATCAATTCTGATGAAGAGTTCTATCTTCAGAACAACAATGAAGAAAAACCCCTCAATGTCATCAGCAATTTCGTAATGCCCAGAATGAGTTTTTCAAGCATGGAAGACATTCAGGCTCTTATGCAGGGAGAAAACGACCTCGCTCCGTTCGACAACGCGTTCTTCACGCAGGAACAGCCCATGATGACAATGCTTCTTGAACAATTCGGTGTAAACGGCGACCTTCTTGTTTTCGGACAGGGAACGAAGGCTGATCTGGGTTACGACGGTGATGTCGTTTATCACGAATTCGGTCACGCAACGATCTACACGACAGGTATAATGGGACTGGAATTTACCGACAAATACGGTATTACGGTCGAGCCCGGTGCGCTGCACGAAGGTATGGCCGACACGTTCGCATTCATTATGACCGACAACACCTGCACCGGAGAATACGCTTCCAAAGGTTTTGCTGACGCGGGCGCGGCTTCACAGATGGATATCGAAGTAGTTGACGGCAAAGAGATCTACTGCATGAGAAGCGCTCTCAACAAGAACAAGGTTTTCGAGAATTTCGTCGGTGAGGCACACTTCGACGGCCAGCCGCTTCTTGCTTCGAACTGGGATATTTACCAGCTCGTCAAAGGAGACGACAAAGACACGCAGAAACATCGTGACAATTTGATGAAACTTATTCTCAAGACCCTTTATTCAATAGGTGACGCTGATGTTTCATACAAACTTTGGGCTGAAACTCTGATGGCTGAAGTCGAAAAAGACGAAAATTTCAAAGACAAAGCTGCTGAAATCAAAAAGATTCTTGAAGACAGGAACTTCTTTGAGGAAATCCGTGCGCGCAGTGTAAACGAAAAAATCACCGACACGATGTATATTCCGGCAGGCGGCAACAATTCCGGCGAAGACAATCCTATGGGCGGAATGATGGGCGAAGGCGGCGGAATTTCTGTTGAAGACGATGGAGAAATAATTAAAGTCGGTCCCGCTTACATTCAATACTACTTTGATGTTCCGGCTGATGCCGCAAAGAATGCGCTCAAACTCACTGCCAGAATCTCGTCAAGTTCGGGAAGTTCGATGGGTGATTTGTTAGGCGGCGGCGGAAGTCAGGAAGCTGAACTTGAAATTTATTACAGAAAAGGCGCTCCGATTGAATATGATCCTGACGGCAAGGTCACGAAAGACGGAAAATCAAAAGGTGAAAAAGAATGGTTTGTCCGCAATGTCGAAAAAGGCAAGAGATACTACATCCAGTTTATAAATGTTTCTCCGGCCGCAGCAGAAGCTATTGATATATCGGTTGAGCTTGCCGATGCTCCTGCAGATGACGGCAACTCGGATGCAGACGGTGACGGTGACGGCAAAGCTGCTGACGACGGAATGAGCTACAGCGATGACGCGAAAGACGACAGCGGCAAAAGTTCAAGCGGCTGCTCAATGGTTCTTTAATTCGATTTTTAAATCACTGTCCCGCAAATTCACTCTTTAACCTCCTGAAATTAAACGGAAATTCGCTAAAAAGCCTTGACAAATCAATAGTTTTGAGTATAATGCCCGCGTTTTTGTTCTTATTTTCGGAGGTTTAAATGAATCAGTTCAAACCCGGCGATTTGGCGGTTTATCCCAATTACGGTGTCGGAAAGGTCGTTTCCGTTGAATCAAGGACTATGGGGGATTCAGAAGTTTCCTGCTATGTTGTGAATATTCTGTCTGACGGTTCGAAAGTTATCGTCCCTGTTGATACGGCGGAACAGGCGGGGCTCAGGAATCTGATAAGTCTTGAGGTTGCCAAAGAGGTTTACGACTGTTTCAAATTCAGAAATCTCGATCTTTTGAAGATGAACTGGAACAAACGCTACAGATTCCTTCAGGAAAAAATGAAAACCGGCAAGGTCACCGACGTCGCGACCGTCATTTCCGATCTGATGTTCCTGAAGAGAAAAAAAGGTCTGAGCTACGGCGAGGAGAGGCTTCTCAACGATGCCGAAAACATCCTTGCGACCGAACTTTCGATAACCGAAAACCTTCCGAAAGAGGAAGTCGTCAACAAAATCCACAACAGTTTCAAGACAAAAGCAAGCTCATAAATGATTTCCGTCCGTCCGGATACACTTGTAACGGGAATCGACAGATGGTTTCTCGAAAAACTCATTGATTTTGATTTTTTCTGGTTCGCTTCGCCTTTTGAACACTCGAAATCACTCGGTTTTATCACGCCGGATAAAGATGCTCCGGCAAAAATGCCGGTAACGCTTGTCGTTGATTTAAGCGAAACGGAGCGTGAAAAAATCCTTTCGTTTGATCCGGCAAACACCGTTTTTTATTCGGAAGAATGGCGCGAAAACGCGTCGGTTGCCGCTTCTTTTGTGAAAAACATCGTGAATTTCAGGGACGGAAAAGCCGATTTCGTCAAAAGGGATCACAAAATAACGCCGTTTCCCTGATTATTCGCTTTCCGGAATTTCCAGATAGAAATCTTTAAGTTCCATTCCCGCCTCTTTTTCCATTTTGCGGAGAAGTTCCCGCGATGAAAGTTTCAGATCCGGCGCGTCGACAGGATAAAATTTCAGGTTCTCGCCGTCGCATATCCCGAGCAGGTTTTCTTCAGGTTCAAAGAAGACGCACTCCGGTTTTTTGTCTGTCGAGATCGTGAGCATGAGTTTGTGTTCGCGGGCGTTCCAGAGCTTGACGGCGGCGTTTTCTTCCGTTGAGGCGACAAAAAATCCTTCTTTCGAAACGGCGATTCTGGCCGCTTTGTCGAATTTCCCGCTGAAATCTATGATCGAATTGCTTGAAGTGTCGATGTGACTCAGGATTCCTTTGTCGAAACCGGCAACAATGGTCGAATCCCGCATAAATTCTATGGACAGGGCCTTTCTCCCCTCGATACCGATTTTGTTTTCGGCAGTGAATTTCGGGATCGAGAAAAACTGGATCTCTCCGCCGCAGACAGCAGCCGATTTTTTGCCGTCAGGCGAAAACACGATTCCCTGCGGAACCGGATTTTCGCATTTTGCATCTTTGGTCTCAAAGGTTTCAAGATCGACCAGATGCAGGCCGAGTACTGATGAAACCAGAACTAAGCCGGAGTCAGGCGAGATTTTTACCGACAAAATTTCTTCGCCGGCGAAATTCATCTCTTTCCGTTCTTTTTTCACTCTGTCGTAAAGTTTGAAAGCGCCGTCTTTCCCTGCAACTACGAGAAATCCCGCATCGTTCGAGACGTCAAAATCGGAAATCTGGAAATTTTCCTCGTATGTTTCGGGCACGGAATCTTCATTCTTTGAAACGATTGAAATTTTGCTGTCTCCGCTCAGTGTAACTGCCGTGAAACCTTTGACCAGCAGGGCTTTCCGCAAATCGGGGAATGTAAAATCAAAGAGTTTCGTCTCTTTTTTGCCCAGTTTTTTCCAGATTCTTAAAAATCCTTCCTCTCCGGCGGTGGCGATATGCTCGTTTCCTACAAAAAACGCTGCCGCAAGCGGGGAATTGTGACCGTCGATAACGAAAAGCGGCATGAGTTCGACCGCATCCCATACTGTCGCCTTGCCCTCTTTTGAAGCGGTTATGAAAAGGTCGATCCCTTTTTTGAAATTTATTTTCGTAACAGGCGCGTTCCCGAACGGCAGAATGTTTTCGACTTCTTTTGTTTCCGGTGAAAAAATGTCGGTTTTTCCGGTTTCCGCAGAAGGTTCGGCCTTTTTTTCTGCGATGTTTATTTCAAAGATCTCATCGTTTGAAAGGAGAACGTCCAGTTTTTTTGCATCGGACGAAAAGTGAAATTTTTTCACGCCGTTTTTGAGGTCGAATTTATAGATCCGCTTCAGGTCGGGGAAGGTGAAAAGCGAAACTTCCCCGTTTTCGCAGCCGGCGGCGATGATATTCCCCTCTTCGGAAGCTGCCGCGACTGAAATTTTGCATCCGACGAAGGTGTCTTTTTCAAAAACCGCTCCCCTGTGGAAATTTTTTATATAGAATTTCGAGGCGGCTTTTGAGATCATATCTTCGGAAATTCCTAAACGTGCCGCAAATTCGGGGTTGTATTCGGGACTTTTTTTGTTCGCCGGATTGTAAAGCAGCGCAGCGGCGGCGTAAACTCTCGACGCTATATAGTTTTTTTCCGCTTCGAGTTTGTCTGATTTTTCGATGAAAGCCTGCGCAGTGCGGTAGTTTGCGGTGATTTTGCCGTGCTCGGCCTCTGCCCTTGCGGCTGTTTCTTTTTTCAGTGCTATTGCGATCTGAATAGTCGCAAGGATGGCGATTATAAAAATGACAAGAGATGAGAGCGCGACTGCTTTGTGGTGCACTGCGGCATGTTTCAGGGTTTCAAACAGGGAGTAGCGGTAGACGCCGACTTTTTTGCCGGAAAAATATGAAGTCAGATCGTCCAGCATGGCGCTGACCGAAGAGTAACGGTCTTTTTTCTTTTTGGAAAGCGCTTTTTCCGCGATCGCGGCAAGTTCCGGAGGAATGTCCTTGTTCCTTTTTGTCGCGTTTTCGACCTTTTCCGTCATGACTTTTCTGATTATTTCATCGACTGTTTTGCCCGAAAACGGCGGAATTCCCGTCAGGATCTGATAAAGTATCGCCCCGAGCGAGTAAATGTCCGAAAGTTCGTCGATTTCGGCGATTTTGCCTTCAGCCTGCTCCGGAGGCATATACGACGGCGTGCCGATCGCCTGACCGACAACGGTTTCGCCTACTCCGAAATTTTCGTGCTGGACAAAAACTATCTCGTCGGAATCTTTGAGTTTTGCAAGCCCCCAGTCAAGAACGACCGTTTCACCGAATTCTCCGATCATTACGTTTGCCGGTTTCAGATCGCGGTTGATGACCCCTTTGCTGTGCGAATACGCGACGGCGTTGCATACATTGTAAAAATAGGGAAGAAGTTCCAGTCTCTCTTCAAGACTTGCGCATTTCCGTATCGCCTGAAGCAGCGTTTTTCCCTTTATGAGCCGCATCGTGTAGTAAAACGCGCCGTTCTGGTGGCGACCTATTTCATAGACAGGGACGATCGCCGGATGCTCGAGCCGGCCTGTCAGTTTAGCTTCGCGCAGAAAGCGGTTTCTCATAGCCGTTTTTTGCGGATCGTCGTTTTCCGACGGCGGTTTTATTGAGTCGGAAATCAGTTCTTTCATCGCGATTTTCCGCCCGATGTGTCTGTCGAACACGACCAGGACTTTGCCGGAGCCGCCGTGAGCGAGTTCTTCGACGATTTCGTATCGTCCCTGCGGTTCGTCGGTGACAGCCGTTTCAACGGCTTTTTCTGGCTGCAGATCAGGTTTTTCGATTAAAAACTCGACTGTTTTGTCACTTTTTTCCTGAAATTTTTCCTTTTCCATTTTTAATTTGCTGAAAATCCTTTAAAAATCCTGAAATTGTTGTGATCTCTTCTTCGGGAAATCTTTCTGAAAAACGCTCAGTGTCCTTTTTGAACTGACCGGCCGCAAGACGGAAATAGTCGTTTGTGAACATTTCGTTTTCAATTTTTTCGATTTCGGAAGAGATGAAATATTTGTCAATAGTCTTGTCGTTATTAACGGCGATCCTGAAATCATCGATAATTTCCGGGTTGTAAAGCGGCATCTCCTTCTGCGCCAGAAGGTAAAGCCTGATAAATACGGCAAGATTTTCCTTAGCCTCTTCTTTGCCGAGGGGTTCAAGAAAATTCTTTTTGTCTGACTTGAATATTGCGAAAACCTCGGTCGCGACTTCGCCTAAAGTTGCGTTGGCCGCATAGTGCCTGATCAGAGTTTCGATTTTATATTTCGGCTTCCACGACGAAACGGAGGCGAGAACCTCTTTTGTTCTGTTCTGCCGCAAGCCTTCTGTTCTGCCGTAGAGAGTGACTCCAAGTTCTTCGAAATCGAGTGAAAAATCGTGATATTCGTTGTTTTCGCCATAAAATTTTTCGGCGATTTCCCTGATTTTTGAACTGTCGACGGCTGTTTTCAGCTTTTCCTCGCCGATTATACCGGATGCGGTTTTTCCTTCGCCGCGCATCCTGCGGAGGAAATTTCTGTCGACAGTTTCTTTTTCAGGCAGACCGCGCGACATTTCCAAGTAAGTTTTGTGCAGATTGTAATTGAAAAGATTGTCGTCGTAGTCAAAAATCTCCTCGTCTTCGTTTTTTGTTTCCGTTTCCGGCAAAGTTAGTCCGAGAGTTCTGGTGAAATAGTGTTTTTGCGGATCTTTGAAAAAACTGACCAGCTTTTCAAGAGAAAGATCGATATGCTGCACGTGAGCGGTCATCTGTTCTGAAGTGCCGGTCGAATCAGTGTTAGGTGAAGATGTTTCACGTGAAACAATGTTTTTTACGGCGGCAAAGGCGCTCTTTGAGAAAGTTTTGAAAGCACTCTCTTCATCAAAAAAATATGCCGGTGAAAAAGGCTGCGCCGGAGTTGCGGTTTCGATATTTTCCAAATTTTGTTCCGTTTTCTGCGCGATATATTTTTCTAAAATCTGCACCGGAACGGCAGCCTGACGGTGTTTTTTTGAATTTTTGCGCTGATCTCTGCTATCGTAGCTGATGATGAGTTTTCTTCCGGCGGCCGCGATCGTCTCCAGAAAAATATGGAAGTCTTCTTCACGGCGTGACATGATCCTCGGTTCGTCAGCGGTCGCCTTGACCGAATGCGTCAGGTCGAAAGCGTATTCGGAATCTTTGCCCGGGAACGATTCCGCATCCATGCCTGTGAGACAGATAACCTTAAAAGGAATGCTGCTGAAGTGTCTGAGCGACGAAAAGTTCACTTTCGCGCCGACGACCGGTCTGCCGGAAACGGTGGAAGCGAGTTCGTCTTCCAGGTAGGCAGCAACCGCGTCAGAAGAAATTTTTTCTGAATATTTCCCTGCGCTTTCCGCAAAATTTGCGATAGTATTTTTAATGGATCTGATTTCTGCAAGCGACTCGGCGTTTTTGACGAAGAAAAAATCAAGCGCGCCGTCCAGGATTTTTTTGAAACCGCCGGCATTTTTTTCTGTTTTGAGTTCTTCCGAAAAGTTGAAAAGCCCTTTTATGAAAGTGATAAAACCCTCTGTTTCCGCAAGTTTTTCAGCAGTAAGGTTTTCCAGAGGGAGAATGTTTTCAAATCCGTTCCCGTTTTCTGAAAACGGTAAAAACGCGCTCATAAGGATTCTTTTCAGGCCGAAATCCCAGCTGTTCTGTCCGGAAAGACCTCGTTTTATGGCGCTTTCTCCGATGATTTTTTCAATTTCGTCGAAATTTTCGCGGTTTATTCCGAATTTTTCGCAGACAAACGGCTGCTTGAAGATGGAAAGGATCTCCGATTTCGTGAAATTGCCGCGGTTCAGGCCGATAATTTTGAGAAAAGTTTCCGAAATCCCGTTTTCAAGAGCCTTTTTACCGTCAGAAACGCTGAACGGAATGAAAGTTCTGTCGCTTTGCGGCGTGTTGCCGAAAACCGCGTTGATGTAGGGGAGAGAGCTTTTGATGTCGGGGCAGAAAACGGCGATGTCGCCCGGTGTCAGTGTTTCGTCTTCATTGAAAAGCTGCAGGATAGAATCCTTGAGAACTTCAAGTTCCCTCATTCTGCCGCAGCATGCCGAAATCCGGACCGAATCGTCAAATTCAGAGTTTTCAGGCATCTCTTCGTCGTTCAGAATGTCGCGCTGTATCGAGGCGAGCAGCGTTCCGGCAGGCGGTTCGACAAAGATTCCGCTCTCTTCAAGCGGAGGATTTTCGGCAAAGAAATCGTTGATTTCGATGTCTGTCGCGCAGAACCGTCTGAAAAAAGTCTCTTTTCCCGGTTTCGCGACATATTCCCTGCTTGGCAGAACGGCGAAAACGTGAACAGGGCAGAGACGCGAAAGATGGCGGAAAATATTGAGATGATATTTGCTCATCCGCGAAATTCCAAATAAAATCAGCGATGTCGGAAAATTTCCGCCGGGAGAGGCGTTTTCGCATTTTTCAATGAAAAGTTTCGCGAAATCGGGTTCGGAACCGTATCTGCCGCTCAGAGCCGTGAAAATTTCCTTCTGCCAGATTTCATCGGGGTTGTCTGAAGAGAGCACGCCGCTTTTCCAGTTTTCGAAAATGTGCGGACGGCATACTCTGTAGTGCTCGAAGAGTGCTGCGATGCGGCGGCAGAGTCCGAAACAGAGGCTTTCGTCGTTTTTTATGTAGTTTCTGACCGGTTTGAGTTCCGGTTTTTCCAGAAAATCGGATTTTAGAAGTGAAAAAACGGCCCATTCCAGATTTTTTTTGGTGAAAACCGAATTTCTTGTGTCGATTTTGAAGTGTTTTTCGGCAAAAGTTCTCAAAAATTCGTCGGGCGAAACACAGTTGATGTTTGCAAGAATTCCCGTTTCTTCCGCCGTTTTCAGTGAAAGCCACCTTCCGAGAGCGCCGTTCTGGACTATCACGAATTTTTCTTCAAAAGGATTTTTTCTGGAAATTTCATCAATAATTTCAGTAACTTTTGGCAAAAATGTCAGAACTGAATTGCTTCTGTAAAGATGAAGTCTGTATTTTTCCGCGGATTTCATTTTCACCTTCTTTTTGCACGGTAGATTTCGCGGACTTTCAGGAGAAACGAGCGCGCCGGCTCAAAAAGATAGTCGCGGTAGGTCCACGGAAGTTCCTTGATGACGTTTTTTTTGCCGAACATGAGCGTAACTTCGGCGAAAACCCCTTTCCCGAGATAGATCCGGTGGCTGTAGTTCTTTCCTGTCGCCAGGATGAAGTTTTCAAGCGTTAGCAGGCCGGGGTCGAGGTTTACGAGCCGGTTTCCGTTTTCGGAATATTTCTTTTCGAGGGCGGCGCAGAAAAGTTTGACCCTGACGAGATTTTCCCGCGGAACAAGTTCGCGGAAGCTGAAAATCACTTTTTTTATGCCGCAGCCCATCTCCGGATCGTAGTAGGGCGAAATCGCAGAAAAGTCGTAACTCTCTGAAACTGCATCGGTTTCACCGAATTTCTTTTCCAAGATACGGCGGATTTTTTCAAGCAGTTTTTCGTCTTTGAACATCACTGAAATCGTCAGATTCGCCTTTATCGGATTTGAAAGTTCGCTCATTTTTCCCCTGAATCATGGTTTTGAAACAAATTTGTTGCCCGCGATATATTTGCGCCACGGCTTGTCCTTGAATTCACCGGCATAGTCGATGTTGACTCTCGGAGCCGAAACAATAGTGAAATCAGGAAGATGCAGGTTCTTTTCGATGTAAAGTTCCTTCCCTCTGACAAGGTCGCAGCCGTTAAGATTCTTATCTATGAGAAGCGCTTTCGCCAGTTTTCCGGGACCGTTCGTGAGATCTGCCTCCTTGACTATGCCTTTGCGGTTTTCTTTAATTAAATCAATGCCTTCTACCGGTTCAAGCGCACGGATCAGGACCGCCTGCGGATCGTCTTTTTCTGCGGCGACGACATTCAGGCAGAAGTTCATTCCGTAAATCATGTAGATGTATGCGTGCCCGCCCGGCAGGAACATCGCCTCTGTCCGTTCGGTGCGCCGTCCGCCGAAAGTGTGGCAGCCTTTGTCAAGAACACCGCAGTAAGCCTCGGTTTCCACGATTTTTGTGACGATTTTTCTGTTTCCGGTTTTACGCACTAAAAAATGCCCGAGCAGCTCTTCCGCCACCGTCAGGGCATCGCGCCGGAAAAAAGAGGGTTTGAAACGCATGATACACCGCAAAAATAAAACACGGGATTTTAAGAAAAACAGGGGCTAAATCAAATTTTGCCGCCGCGGTATGCAGTTGGGCCGTTATTTTGCCGGCTTGCAGTCGGCTAGACTGCAATTAAATTTGTTTTTTCCCCGTTTTTCCTTAAAATTTCCCGTTAAATTTTGGGGGCATAAATGCGTAGTCTGCTCAGATTTCTGACGATTTTCCTAATTATTTTAGGTCTTTTTTCCTGCTCATCCTCGCACTCTTCCAACGATTCGGATACTGTTCCAGATTCTGATGTTATTGAAACCGTTGATGAAGACACGGATTCCAAAGAAGATACTGAAAATATTTATGATTCTGATGAAACGGATGATGATGCCGATTCGGATTCAGATTCAGATCCCGACGAATGCCAGCCGTCTTTAAGCGAAGCTGATTTTCCATATTACGACGCAAACGGCAAGATCACCTTCTGCCGCCCAAACTGTGACACGCCGACAGTCGATGATCCGATCTGCATCGGCAATCTTTGGGATGAACAGAATGAAAAACTTTGCCACGAATATCCGGAATATGCATGCTGCGGAACTCCGTGTGTTTTGGAAAGTTTGAAACCCTGGACAAAGGAAAGACTTGTTGAAGAATATCCGGGAGTTGCTGAACTCACGCCTATGCACAAATGTGATTTAGCTATTGGTCAAGTCAATTGGGGCATAGACGGTTCAGGCGGTGTGGTAAAATCGTGGAATATGAGTGACGGAAAAATAGGCTTTTATTTGTCACCTTCCCTGACTCTTTCAATAAAAAAATGGCCTGTGAAAACAAAATATATTACTTACGACATAGAAACCCAAAAATACAATTTTATAATTCCGGCAAGAAATCAGGAACAGGCTTATTACAAAAGCAAACGACTTGCTTTGATTGCCGATACCAGAACACTTGATTTAAACAACGAGAATATTTTTCTTGCATATATCGGTGATGATGCCAAAGTTGAAATTGTCTATGATAAAAAAGTCAAAAGCATTTCCTATGAGCCTGCTTTGAACGAGAAATGGGCTTTCGTTAATCTTGTTGATGCTAACGGCAAACGAATGCTGTATGCCAAAATTGGAGAATGGAAATGGACATCACTTGGGAATGGTTTAGGGTGGTTTCCGTCTCTTGTTGGAAATACACTTTCTTTTGTCGACGACAATGTAAACGGCTGGATATGTGATTTATCCAAAAAACCACAAAAACTTGAAGACTGCTTGAAATTCAATCAGGAAGGAGAACAGACCGAATATCTTTATTTTGACAAAGAAAATGAAAATCGCTTTGTGTATTACGACACATTCAAGAAAAAAATAGTTTTTGTAGAACGAAATGGAGATAAGTTTGAAAGAAGAGATATTATAACCGAATTTACAGAGGAATCTGCTTCGAAAGCATATTCTCTTCTCCCCAGAACTTTAAGAGGGAATGTGTTTTTATATGAGGAAGTAACAACTAATGGTTCAGCATACGGCGGCAGACTTTGTTATTATCGGATTGATAAAAACAAAAAATATTGCATGAAGAAGATGGAAGACGACAAAACTTATTCAGATGGAACAACAATTTTTCCTTATGGATTCAGTGAGTTCGAAGGCAAGTGGTTACTTTATCAGAAAAGGAATTCGGATCCTTTCATTTTGCGGGATATGGAATGTTACTGTAACGAAGAACAAATCTGCCCGTTTGAGGAATAATCTTAAAAATGTAGGTTTAAATATGCCTTGTTTTCAAGTAATCCGACGGCTGTTCGATACTGTTCAGGTTATTTCGATTCCTCGTCTTCGTCAAAAACCGAAGCTTTTGTTTCGAAGCGGATTTCGCCGTTATCCTGAGAATCCGCCGTCTACAAAACTTGCGGAAATAACAAAAATCGGTATTTTTCAAAGGTTGTTTGGATAATTGGGAGAAAAAAATGAAATTTTCTGTTTTTTCGTTGTTTTTTGTTTTGTTTTTCGTCGTTTCATGCAGTTCAGGGCAGAATTTTGAAGGTTTTGAAGACAAGGTTTTCATAAACTGCATCAAAAAGCTTGATAAAAAATTTGAGGAAATAACCGAGCTTGACTGCTCCAACACGGAAGAGACGCTTAAAGCGAATCCGTTCGGCGAGTCGCTGATAAACAGCATCAAAGGTGTCGAAAAGCTTCCGAATTTGGAAAAACTTACCCTCAGGAAAAACAAGATCGTCGATATTTCGATGCTTTCGCAGCTTACAAAACTTAAACATCTCGACCTCGGCGAAAACGAGATCACGACTATGTATCCGCTTGAAAATCTTATAAATCTCGCATACCTGAATCTCGACAAGAATTTCATCGGCGACATGCGTCCGGTCAAAAGTCTCGTCAATCTCGAAGAACTTGACCTCAGCCGCAACGGAATCCAGGGTCTTGCCGATTTCACGCAGCTCAAAAGGCTCAAAAAACTTTCGCTCAACAGCAACCGAATCAGTGATGTCGCGCAGATCGCCGACCTTACCGAGCTTGAATATCTTTCGCTCAACGACAACGCGGTCATTGAGATTTTCCCGCTGAAGCCGCTTCAGAAACTCAAAGTTCTTTCGCTCAACATAAACAGGATCGACGTGATCCTCGTCCTCGGCAAACTTATGGCGCTTGAGGAGCTTTACATGCAGGATAACCAGCTCCGCGACCTCGCTCCGATCAACGAACATCCGAAACTCAAGCTTGTCGATGTCGAGATGAATTCGATTTATTCGTTTGACAGCGTCGCCGATCTCGAAGCGAGAGGCTGCAAAATTTTAGGCAAAAAAGTCCAGACAAAATAGGAGGCTAAAATGAAAAAAATTCTTTTTCTCACTCTCTTTCTCCTTCCGCTTTTCGTTTTTGCGGAAAATCTTTACTACTATTCGAACGGCAAAAAAATCACGATGTCGGAAACTTCGGGATACACTTTTATTGCGGACGGCAATAAAAAATCTGCAGACAATCTGGCAAAAAGCATGAATTTTATGCAGCGCTACGAAAACATCTATCTTTTCACCAAGCTCAGTTCGGCGAATCTGAAAGAACTTGAAAAAAACGGAAAAATTCTTCCGGCTTACAAAAGAAACGGCAGTGAAAAGGTTTACGCCAGCGGCAGGATTTTCGTAAAACTTCCGGAAATGGATAAAAAATCGGTCGAAAAATGGTGCGAAACCAACAATGTGCGCCTGTTGAAGAAATATAAATACGCTATTGACTGGTATCTTGTCGAAACGACTGAAAATCCGATAAAAAAATCGGTCACGCTTGTCGAGAAGAAGATCGCGGCGCAGGCCGAGCCCAGCTTTTTTATGAATTTTGAGCTTAGAACCTACATTCCGAACGATCCGCTTTTTTCAAACCAGTGGCATCTTTACAACGACGGAACTAACCAGAATGTTTCCGGCTCTGACAGCGCGCATGTTGCCGAAGCGTGGGATGTTCTCCGCCAGGTAAAAGGCGAACTCGGCGGTTCGACTGTAAAACTTGCGATAATTGACGACGGTTTTGATCTCAGTCACGAAGATTTTCAGGGCCGTTTCCTTCCGGGACACGATTTCGCAGACGGCGACGATACGCCTAATCCCGGCGCGCAGGATATGCACGGAACTTCGGTCGCAGGCGTTGCAGGCGGCGCTACCGACAACGGAATCGGTATCGCAGGCGCATGCCCCAACTGCCAGCTTATTCCGATAAGGATGAGAATGAACGGTGTCACTTCGCTTGATTCTCCTGCCATCGAATCTTTCGAGTGGGCGGCGGACGCAGGCGCTGACATCATTTCGAACAGCTGGGGTCCGGCTGACGGAACAGGTCAGACTGTCAACATGAACCAGACTTTGAAGGATCTTGTCGCGAATATAGCGACGACCGGCAGAAACGGAAAAGGAACGATCATTCTTTTTGCGGCAGGCAACGGCGGTGAAAGCATCGAAACCGACGGATATGCAAGCAACCCGAATGTCTTTGCGATCGGCGCAAGCAATGCTGCCGGAATGAGGGCTTCGTATTCGGATTTCGGAAACTCTCTTGATTTTATGGCTCCGAGCTGCGATCAGGATGCAAGCGGCGGTGACGCCTGGGCAGGCGGCGGAACTATCGACGGGATCTGGACGACCGACAACATGGGACAGGGCGGCTACAATGCAGGAAATGCCAACGACGGCGATGCTCTCGGCAACTATACGAACAGTTTCGGCGGCACTTCTTCGGCTTGTCCGCTTGCGGCCGGGATCACGGGGCTTGTCCTTTTTGCAAATCCCGAACTTACGAGAGATCAGGTTTATGAAATTTACAAGAACACTTCTGACCAAATAGGCGGAGAAAGCTACAACGGCGGTTTTAACACAAACTACGGTTACGGCAGGATCAATGCGTGCAAAGCTGTCAAAATGGCTCTCGAGATGACGGGAGCCGATATTCCTGATATCGAATGCGGAGGAGCAATAAATCAGTCTGATCCGGTCGATAGCGGCGACACAGGCAGCAATCCCGGCGGCGGTGATACCGGCGATACAGGTAACAACGGCGGCAACGGCGGCGACAACGGAAATAACGGCGGCGGTAACGGCGGCGACAACGGTAACAACGGCGGCGGTAACAATTCAGGTTCAGCAGACAGCAATGTGAATAACTGCGGAAACGGTGTCCAGGACGAAGGCGAAGAGTGTGACGACGGCAACAGGCTCAACGGCGACGGATGTTCAAAACAGTGCAAGATAGAAACCGACAGGGAAATAGAGCTTAAAGATGGTTCAGGCTGTGCTCTTACCTTGATTTAATCCATGTTCCGTAAAATTCCGTCATTTTTCAAACTTTATCGTGCAGATGTTCTGATTCTTTCATTTCTCGCATTTTTTGCGGGAAGGCTTCTCGGGAAAGGCTGTTACAGCGCGATTTTTCTGATCCAGTCGCTTTTTATTGCGCTTTTCCCGTATAATTTTGTTTACACGCTGAATTCAATAACCGATATAGTCGAAGATTCCGCCAACAAACCGTGGAGACCGCTTCCGTCCGGTGCAGTCTCAAGGCGTGATGCGGTCTTGTGGTTATTGTTCATCGCTTGCTGTTCGGTTTTAGGAACAGTTGTCCTTTTTGACGGAGCGGAAAAAGTTCTTGTTTTCGGCATTCTGATTTTAGGCGTTTTCTATTCTCTGCCTCCTTTCATGCTGAAAAAGAGAGGTTTTCTGGCATGCTTTATCACAGGTCTCGGCATTGCGTATCCGATGATAATCGCAGGCGGATTCGGTTTCCTTCCGTTTTCGCTTAGTCTGCTGCTCCATGTTCTCGGAGTCACCGCCTTGAAAGACCTTTCCGATTTTGAAGGCGATATGCTGGCCGGGAGAAAGGTAAAAAGTGCATCGAGTATAGGAAAAATCTATACTGTATCGGTATTTTTCATGCTGCTGTCGGCAGTCGGATTTCTTCTGACTCCGCTAAAAATCGCGGTGATTCTGCCGGTTTCATCGCTGTTTGTTCTGATTTTCAGTTTATTTTTCTCAAAAAAAGATTTCAAGGCGAAAATTTACAGCCGGATTATTTTTACGACAGGAATTTCGGCAGCCGCGGCTCTGACCGCTTTGTTTTATTTTTCTTTAAATTAAAGATTTTTCTTATATAATAGCGCGGTTTTTGTGAAAAATGATCTGGAGAGTAAGTTTTGGACGACAAATATATCCATCGCGGCAAGATTTTTGTTATTTCGGCTCCTTCCGGCGCAGGAAAGACCACTCTGGTAGGTTTTTTGAAAAAACAGTTCCCGCTTCTTGCGGAATCGATTTCATGCACGACGAGAAATCCGCGCGGAAACGAGGTCGACGGCGTTGACTATTTTTTCCTTTCGAAAGACGAATTCTTCGCAAAAAGGGAGGCGGGTGATTTCGCCGAATGGGCCGAAGTCCACGGAAACTTTTACGGAACACCGCTCGATTTTCTGCGCAGACAGCTCGATTCGGGCAAAGATATAATCTGCGACATCGATTATCAGGGAGCGATAAACATCAAAAAAGCCTTTCCGAAAGAGGCTGTCCTCATTCTCGTGCTGCCCCCTTCGATGGAAGAGCTTGAATCGCGTCTCCGCCACCGCGCGACCGACGATCCCGAAGTTATAAAAAAGAGGCTTCACAACGCGAAAAACGAGATCCTGCATTATCCCTATTTCGATTTTGTCGTGGTGAACAACGATCTTGATACCGCATTGAAACAGCTTGATGCGGTAATTTCGGCGCATACCGACTCTTCGATTTTCCACAATTTGGAAACTATAAAAAAACTGACGGAGTAAAATGGACAACTCTACTCTTCTTTCCATTTTGAAAAGCGAGCCTTACATCAAACTTCCGAAAATCGTCCGCCCTGATTCGATAATCCGCGAGGTCGAGCGTCACAGCGGCAGCAAAGATCCGGAAAAACTTTCGGTCATCACCGCGAGGATCCATCAGGCGATCGCGATGGCTTCGGCGGCGCACAGCGGCATTGTCAGAAAAAGCGGAGAACCTTACATTTTTCACCCCTACACCGTCGCATATCTTCTGGCAGCAAGCGGAATGGACGACGACTGCGTGATCGCGGGGCTTCTCCACGACACGGTCGAAGATACGAGCATGACGGTCGGCGAGATAGAGAACGCTTTCGGGAAAAATGTCGCCAACCTTGTGGACGGAGTCACAAAACTTACCGAAATCAGGGAAAAAATCGAAAACGAGGAGATATGCCGGCAGCTTTCACGCGAGGAAAAGCAGGCGACCGCGATAAAAAAACTGCTGACCTATGCGCAGAACGATTCCCGTATCATCATAATCAAGCTTTTCGACCGTCTGCACAACATGATGACGCTCGACGCGATGACTGCCGAAAAGCAGAAACGGATAGCGCTTGAAACGCTCAATCTCTATGTCCCGCTTGCCCACAGGCTCGGTATCTACTGGCTGAAAGAGGCTCTGGAATCGCTTTCCTTCTACTTCGGATTTCCCGATGAATGGGCGCAGATCGACCGCGGCGTAAACGAAACCTATCCGAATCTGGCGGCGACCGCAGAGTCGCTCGACGAGAAGACGAAAAACGTTTTCAAGGATTTCGCCCCTTTCATGGCAAAGAAGATTTCACGTGTTTACTGCAAAACAAAGTCATACTATTACATCTACAACAAAACCTTGAAGAAAAATCTCGAAGTCGGTGACCTCAAAAACATCCTTTCGGTCAGGATAGTACTCAAAACCAACGACGTCTTCGACTGCTACACGGTCCTCGGAATGCTTCATCTTTTCCCTGGATTTTCGCTTGTCCAGCGTTATCTCAAGGACTATATATCTACTCCGAAAGTGAACGGCTACCAGTCGCTCCACACGCTGATAAGGTTCAAGGAATACTTTGTGGAATTTCAGATTTGCACCGAAGAAATGGAAAAAATCGCGCAGGAAGGGCAGCTTTCGAAGTGGAAAATCAAGGACGACCCGGCATACAAGGATACTCTCGCCGAATGGCTCAAAACGATATTCAGCGAACTTATCGATTCTTCGTCGAAGCCTGAAGCTTTCGTCAGCGATATCGAAAACCTTCTTCCGCTCGACAAAATGATAGTCTTCACTCCGACCGGCGAGGAAATTCCGCTTCCGGAAGGGGCGACGCTGCTTGATTTCGCCTATGCGATCCACAGTGACCTCGGTGAAAAGTGCATCGGAGGAACAGTCAACGGAAAACGCGCGACGATCAGCCAGGTTCTGCAGAACAAGGACGAAGTCAAGGTCGAAATCGCAGAAAACCAGAATCCGCGCGAGGACTGGCTCGATTTTGTAAAAACCCAGCGGGCGAAACAGTTCATCAAAAAATACATCCAGAAGCAGCAGGACAAAATTCTCGAAAACAAAGGGCGTGAGATCCTGAAACCGCTTTTCGTATCGCAGGAAAGGGAAGATTTTTTCGACACGCTTGAAAAACAGCGCGCTTTCACGAGTTTCGCGAAGAAATATTCCCTGCCGAAACAGAACACTCTGAGCACGTTTTTCATCAAAATCGCTTCAGGCGAACTTAAACTGGAATCGGTAATCGAAGCCTTTTTCTCGCAGGACGAGATTTCGCGCCTCATAAACGCTTTTCCGCGCAGGGTCGCACCTCTTTTTGTGCTTCAGGACGAGCGCGCTTCCGACCTTCCGCCTATATTCATCAAGGGAATAGGCATGATAAGCGACTACAAAATCGCGCGCTGCTGCCAGCCTGCTGAAGGAGACATCGTTGCAGCCGTGGTCTCGTCGGATGAAGGATACATTCTCCACAAGCACAAATGTCCTAAAATTGCGAAAATAGATGCAGAACATCTGAAAGAAAACGTCTACTGGTTCGAGTATCCGCGCTACGAAATTTCGTTCATCATCAGCCTGCAGAACAGAAAAGGAGCACTGCTTGAACTTGCAAAAGAGCTCCACGACAAAAATTTTGATATTTCGAGCATACATCTCAACGCCGACGATGCCGACGAATACAGCGGAAAAGTTTACGTCACGGTTCAGGGTTCAAACATTCAGAGTGTTGAAAATCTTAAAGAATCACTCAAAGACAAAGAAGTTATCATCGATTTTAAAATCAATAGTATCAGTTACAGAGGTTAAAATGAAAGGTGTCTACACTGCGATCGTCACCCCGTTCAAAAATTCGGGTGAAATCGATTTCAACGCATTCGGAAAACTGCTTGACGAACAGATCAAAGCAAAGGTGGCAGGCGTTGTCGTAGCCGGAACGACGGGCGAAGGTGCGACTTTGAACCTTGCCGAAAAAGAGGAGCTTTTCCGCTTCACGAAAGAACACTGCCCGACTCTGGATCTTGTTGCCGGAACGGGAACAAACAACACGGCTGACAGCGTTCGACAGACCGAAACCGCTCTCAAAGCGGGAATAGAAAAAGTTCTCATCGTTACTCCTTATTACAACAAGCCGACCCCGAAAGGGCTTTTCGCCCACTACAGCAGGATCGCCGCAACCGGCGCAAAGATAGTGCTTTACAACGTTCCCGGAAGAACCGGCCTCAATATCGCTCCCGCGGCACTCAAACTGGTTTCCGAAATCAAAAATGTCGTAGCCGTCAAAGAGGCGACAGGCGATCTCGGCAGACTTGCGGATTATCTTGATGCAGTCGGAACCGGGCGTTTCGACTTCCTTTCGGGCGACGATTTCACGGTCGTTCCCTTTGTTTCGATGGGCGGAAAGGGCGTTATCAGCGTTTTATCCAATATTTATCCGGAAATCTGCGTAAAAATGGTCGATGCCGCACTTTCCGGCGACTTTGCAACGGCTGCAAAGATCCAGCTTGCGACAAACAAGATCAACCACGCGATGTTTATGGAATCAAACCCGATCCCGGTAAAAACCGCTCTCGCAATGATGAAAAAATGCACTGACAAATTCCGCGAGCCGCTTGCGAACATGGAAGATGCAAACATCGAAAAACTTGCAGGAATAATCAGGGATTTTGAAGAAACCAAAAACACTTTATAACTAAATTTTCGAGGAAAAATGACACTGAATTTCGCTCTTGTCGGCTGCGGCAGAATCGTAAAAAAACACATCGACGCACTTTTGAACATTCCGAAAGCGCGCCTTGTCGCGGCCTGCGACATTGTTCCGGAAAAAGCTGAAAAAGCGGGAAAAACAGCGGGTGTTCCGTGGTATACGAGCTACGACGAAATGCTTCAGAAACACCCTGAAACCGATGTCGTGAACATTCTGACGCCGAGCGGACTTCACCCGAAGCACACGATCGACATCGTGAAAAAGTATAAAAAACACATCGTATGCGAAAAGCCGATGGCGCTTAAACTCAGCGATGCCGACGAGATGATAAGGACCTGCGACTTAAACGGCGTGCGTCTTTTCATCGTCAAGCAGAACCGTTTCAACCTGCCGGTTCAGATTTTGAGGAAAAAGCTCGAAAGCGGCGGTTTCGGGAAACTCGTCATGGGAACGGTGCGCGTCAGATGGTGCCGGAAGCAGGAATATTACGACGCAGACAAATGGCGCGGAACATGGGCTTACGACGGCGGCGTCATCACGAATCAGGCGAGCCACCACATCGATCTGCTCGAATGGATGCTCGGTGAACCTGTGAGCGTCATGGCGATGAACGGGACTTATCTCGTCAACATCGAAGCGGACGACACGTGCGCCGCGATAATAAAGTTCAGAAACGGCGCTCTCGGAATAGTCGAAGCGACAACGGCGACGCGTCCGGCCGACCTTGAAGGCTCACTTTCGATTCTCGGCGAGAAAGGAAACTGCGTCATCGGCGGCTTTGCGGTAAACAAGATGCAGGAGTGGAATTTCGAAGGCGAAACACCAGATGAGAGAAAGGAAATTCTCGAAAAATACAGCGAGAACCCGCCTAATGTCTACGGTTTTGGTCACATCCGTTACCTCGAAAGCGTCATCGACTGCATCGAAAACGGCAAGCACGCGCTCGTCGACGGCCTCGAAGGACGCAAGTCGCTCGAACTCATCAACGCGATCTACGAATCGGTCGAAACGGGCAAGGAAGTCCATCTCGTTTTCGAGCCGAAAGAATCAAAACTCGGAAGAACGAATTTTTGAGGCAACATGAAAACAAGCAGAATTTGTTCGATAATTTCAAATAATTTCGTCACGAAAGACACCTTTCTGATGAATATCGCTTTCGACGAAATACCGCAGCCGGGACAGTTTCTCATGCTTTCGAAGCCTGACGGTCTCATGGATCCTTTCCTGCCGCGTCCGATTTCAGTGTTCGACTGGAATGACGGTGTGCTTTCGCTTTTAATCAAGGTCGTAGGCAAGGGAACGAAGGTGCTTTCCGAAATGAAGCCGGGCGAAAAACTGAGGATCACCGGATACCTGGGCAACAGTTTTCCCGACACGACGGGAACATTGCTTTGCATCGGCGGCGGGATCGGCGTCGCACCGCTTTTCTACACTGCAAAAATTTCAAAGGCGGCTGAAAAACGCTTCATTTTCGGCTTCAGGGACAAGGATTCCGTTCTTTTGAAAGAAAAATTCGAAAAGTTGGGCGAAGTCATAATTACGACCGACGACGGAAGCTGCGGCCTTAAAAAATATCCGCACGAAGTGCTTGAAACCCTTATGGATAAAGGGCTTAAGCCGGATATGATCTGCACCTGCGGGCCTGCGATCATGATGGACTGCGTTGAAAAAGTTTTCGCAAAATACGGCGTCGGCGAACTTTACAAATCCTACGAATCGACAATGGGTTGCGGCATAGGCGCATGCCTCGGCTGCAGGATAGAAACGACCGGCGGCAGCTTTCTGGTCTGCAAGGAAGGGCCGGTATTCAAATCAAACGGGAGAAAACAATGAAAAAAAATACTATAATTGTTATTCTGACTGCTCTTTTTGTCCTGATTTCAGGCTGCGGAAGCGTTGACAAGAAAGAAAAAAACGAAACTGACGCGAACCTCAAACTTCTTGAGGAAAATACGGAAAGCAGAGACGCCGCGTTCAACGAAGGACAGGAATTTTTGAAGAAAAACGAGTTCGAAAAGGCAATTGAATCCTTCAAAAAAAGCACGGTAAAGGACGCCGAGTTTTATATTGCTTATTCACTTAATGCACTCGGTCGCACCGAAGAAGCGAAGAAAGCCTTCGAAACCTGCATTGATAAAGGGATCCAGACAGTCGAATCGCTCTACAATCTGGCGATTATCGCCTACGACGCAAAAGACCTGAATTCGGCTAAAGCCTTTTCGGAAAAGGCTCTGAGCATAAATCCGGATCATGTGGCGACACTCTTTTTCCTCGGCAACCTCTGTTTTATCGAGCAAAATGCCGGAGAGTCCCTGAAATTCTATACTAAGGCGGCAAAAATCGATCCGAAATCGACCGAGATCCAGAACGCGATATTTTTTGTCTACCTCCAGACTGAGCAGTTCGAAAACGCATGGAAAATGAGGGAAAAAGTTGACAGAAATCTCCCCGAAACGGTTTTCGCCGTCATGCAGCTTGCCGAAATGACCGGTAACTTTCTCGAAGGGGCGAAATTCGCGAAAGAAGAGCTTCTGAATATTCAGCAGATAAGAAATCTGGCAAAGATCCTCCTCACGAAAGGCGGCGATCTGATCGAAGCTATTGAACTCGCCGAAAAAGAGGAGATCGCTGAGGGAAAATATTCGGTTCTGGACCGCTCTACGATCAAAGGAAGCGCCTACATTTTAGCGCTCAGTTCCGAAAAAAATCTTTTTGTTTCATGTGAAGCAAATCCGTCCAACCTGCTTCAGACCGAGGTCTCAGAGGATGGAATCAAAGTCGAAAGCATTGAAGAAACCATTCCTTTCAAAGAAATTTCAACGAAACTTCAGGAAATTTGCGGAAAATAGATTTACACAGATCTATTTCGGCAGGTTCTTGAACATTTCCTGGATCGAGCCTACTGAACCGAGTATTCCGCTTGCTTCGTAAGGCATATAGACGACTTTGTTGTCCTTGCCGGATGTAATTGAAGCCAGGGTTTCGATGTATTTGAGGGCGATGAGATACTGTGCCGGATCCATTTTCGTGTCTTTGATAGCGTCTGCGATAAGCCTGATCGACTCCGCTTCGGCCGTCGCGACTTTGATTTTCGCTTCAGCCGCGCCTTCGGCTTCGAGAATGTTAGATTCCTTCATGCCGGCAGCGTGGTTGATGTTCTTCTGCTTTTCACCTTCAGACTCAAGGATCTTCGACTGTTTGTCAGCCTCTGCGGTAAGGATGGCGGCACGTTTGTCGCGCTCTGCACGCATCTGCTTTTCCATCGCGTTCTTGATGTCCTGCGGCGGATTGATGTCCTGAATTTCGACACGGTTGACTTTTACGCCCCATTTGTCGGTCGCTTCGTCAAGAATGTCGGTCATTTTGGAGTTGATATCGTCCCTGCTCGACAAGGTGTGGTCGAGATCCATGTTTCCGATGATGTTTCTGAGAGTCGTTTTCGCGAGTTTCTCGATCGCATCGGGAAGGTTCGAAATTTCGTACATCGCCTTGAACGGATCGGTTATCTGGTAGTAAAGGATCGCGTCGATCTCGATCACGACGTTATCTTTCGTGATGACGTTCTGCTTCGGAAAGTCGTGGACGGTTTCACGAAGGTCGATGAAGGTCTGCTCCGTCGTGACCATGATCTTTCTGCCGTCGTAGAGCTGTTTCATGACTCTGGTTTCCATTTTGCGCGGCTTGTCGATGATGGGAATGATGATGTTGAAACCGCTCTGAAGCGTGCAGTGGTACTTTCCGAGCCTTTCAACGATGATGACTTTCGCCTGGGGAACGATTTTCGCCCCTTTCGCGATGATGATTACTGCAAATACGCAGATTACAACGATTACCCAAACCATGTTTTCCTCCTAATTATGAGATTTAACTATGACTTTTGCGCCGTCTACGGCGGTGATCTCAACTGTTTCGCCTTCTTCAAAGCTGAGTGATTCGTTTTCTGGAAGGGCTGTCCAGACCTCGCTTCCGATCTTTACTTTTCCAGGCTCGTCAGCGGTGATTTTTACCGTGACTTTCGCCTTTTTGCCGATCATGGCGTTTGTGTTGGCCTCGCGTTTTTCAGACGATTTGAAGAAATATTTGAGGGCGAGCGGTCTGAAAAAGATCACTGCGATGACTGAAACTACTGCAAAAACGAGGATCTGCCAGGTCGTCCCGGCACCCAGAGCTGCAAGCGGAACAGCGGCAAGGGCGCCGATGCCGAGGATCGCGACCCAGAAACCGGGAATGAAAATTTCAAGAATGAAAGCCGCGACTGCGACGATCACCCAGACAAGCCACGGTGTAAGAACGAACTGCTCCATTTTATCCTCCTAATCCAGATTTACGATGATCGCGTGAACGACAGGTTTTTTGTCGGTAAGTTCCGTCAGATAGTGGCGGACCATGATGCGGATATCCTCTTCGACATCCTTCCAGATCGGTTCGTCGGCGATTTCGTCGTGAAAGTAGTCTTCGATCATATCCTTTATTTCGCGCTCGATTTTCTTGATTTTCGTAGCGTTAGCGATGCCTGCGGAGATGATCCTCGGAGCCGCCAGAAGCTCGTTCGAGAAGAAGTCGACGGTCATCATAACTGTCATGAACCCCGCTTTGGCAATACGTTTGCGCTCTTTTATGTTCTCGAAATCTATGAGATCCGATTCGCCGTTCGAAACGACTTTCGTCGAAAGTTCGAAGGTGTGTGAAACAAACGGTCTTCTCCCTTTTTTGAAGCAGAGCATATCGCCGTCGCTGATCACGACCGAACTGTAGCCGTTCTTTTCGGCAAGTCTCGCGCTGAGATCCAGAAACCTTCTGTGTCCGTGCACCGGAACGACATAACGCGGATGAACGTCTTTGAAAGCCTGAACGATGTCGTCCTGGAAAGCGTGTCCCGAAACATGGATCTTGTCTGTGTTTTCGTAGTAGACGTCAGCCCCTTTTTCGATGAGTTTGTCGATCATCCTGCCGATAGAAAGTTCGTTCCCGGGAATGTTTTTCGAGCTGAAGAAAATCGTGTCGCCGTATCTTATCGAAACCGATTTCATCATATCCAAACTCATTCTTTTCATTACGCTGCGCGGTTCCGCCTGAGAGCCTGTTACGATGAGGGTTATCTTGTTTTCGGGAACGCGGTTTATCTTCGTCTGGTCGGTGAGGACCGATGCCGGCAGCTTGATATGGCCGAGGTCTGCCGCAATCTGCATATAAGAATTTACACTGCGTCCCAGAAGACCGACAGTGCGTCCTTTAAGCAGAGAAATATTGATGATGTTGCCGATTCGCGTCGTGTTTGAGGAAAATCCTGTCGCGATCACGCGTCCTGTCGCGTTTTCGATGATGTCAGCGATGTTCCCGAGGATCGATTCTTCGCTTTCGGAGTGTCCTTTGCGCTCGATATTCGTGCTGTCGGAAAGGAGGATGTCGATTTTTTCGGGGATTTTTCCTTTGAACGGAGAACCTTTGCCGGGCTCGTATTTGAAATCGCCGGTGTGGAGGATAGTGTAGTCGCCGATTTTGATGACAAGCGCTTTCGCCTCCGGAATCGAGTGGGGGACATCGATCATCTCGATCGTGAAATCGCCGAGTTTTACAGGTTCCGGATGTTTGTAGTTCAGAGTGCGGATATTCCTTTTGTAAACCGCGAACCGGTCGATCCTTTCCGCCAGAACAAGTGCCGGGAAGTTAGTCATGTAGACCGGAACATCGAACTGCTGCAGCAGATACGGCACACCGCCGATGTGATCCTCGTGACCGTGGGTTATCACGCAGCCGAGCAGATTTATCCCCAGTTCCTCGATAATGTCGAAATCGGGAATGAAAAAATCATCCTCCATAAAGTCGTCGTTTCCCGGAAAACCCATGCCGCAGTCGATCATTACCGCGTCGTTTCCGGCTTTTATGAGCATACAGTTTTTTCCGATTTCCTTCAGTCCGCCGAGCGGCAGAATCTCGATCTGTTCAAACATTTTTTTCTCCGAATAAAAAAACTGCCCGTTTATAGCATAAAATTTGCAATGATGGGAATTTTTCCAAAAAAATCTGGACATGCTCGTTTTGCGGTGAAAAATAGGTCGTCTGTTTGCAATGGCGGAGATAAATGAAAACGGAAAAATTCGATGTTTTAAATGCACAGCTTGAGGGAATAAATCTTGTCGAGGCGAGTGCCGGAACGGGCAAGACCTATTCGATCGCGCTTCTTTTCCTGCGCTGGATCCTGAGTGAAAGATACAACGGAAAAATCGATTCGGTCGTCGTCGTCACTTTCACAAAATACGCGACAGCCGAGCTGAAGGAGCGTATCCTTCTCTTTCTGGAAAAAGCTCTCGCTTTTCTGCAGAGTGCGGATTGCGACGATGCGCAGATCCGCGAAGTATGCTGCAAGATTCCGCCTGAAAACAGGGAAAACGCCGTCAAAAATCTGAAATCGGCGATAAACACTTTCGACACTGCGTCAATTTTCACGATCCACGGTTTCTGCCGCAAGCTGATTCTCGAAAATGCATTCGAGATAGGCAGTTCCTTTACTCTTGACCTTGCCGAAGACCAGGATGTTTCACGTGAAACATCAACGGATTTTTTCAGAAAAGTCCTTGCGGAAAACAGCGACCGCGAGTTTCTGAGCGCCGCAAAAAAAGAACTTTCCGTGAAGAATTTCGAGACTCTTCTCAAAAAGGCAGGGAACTCAGCACCGTCAGAAATAAAGATCGATGAAGAGAGATTTCCCGACCAAATCGCACGGGAAAAACTTGCCGCGTTATACATGGATTTTCTGAAAAAAGCTCCGGAAATCGCCGCGGAAAACCGCAGAAAAAGCGGAAAGATGACTTACGACGACCTTATTTCGGTGATTGTCGGGATCCTTGAAGAACCGAATATGGCCGGTAAGCTGAAAAACGGCATGAAAGAACGATACGGGCTTGTGATGATTGACGAATTTCAGGATACCGATCCGCTTCAGTATTCGATATTCAAAGAACTTTTCTGCGGCGGTGGCCATGCCGTTTTTTTCATCGGCGACCCGAAACAGTCGATCTATTCGTTCAGAAACGCTGACATTTTTTCATATCTCAAAGCAGCGGGCACCGTAGACAGAAAATATTTTATGGAAAAGAATTTCCGCTCGACTGCGGCTGCCGTGAAGGCGGTAAACAACATTTTTCAGGAGATAAATTTCGGCATAAACGAGATAACCTACCAGAAAATCGAGCCGAAAGAAGATGCTCCGAACCGGCTTGAGATCAGAAAAAATCTGCAGTCTGTCCCTGCTCCTGGAATGCTTGTCTACGAAATTGAATCAGACGACGAGATCATTTCAAATATGAAGGAAAGAATCAGAAACATGCTGCGTGACGCTTCGGACTACACTTTGTGCGGCGAGGCGGTGAAGCCTTCAGACATCGCGATTCTTGTAAGGACAAACAGGTTCGCGGGAGAGATTTTCAGCGCGCTCAAAGAAGAAAATTTTCCCGTTTCGCTGGAAAGCGACGGAGGAAAAGGGGGAGCGCTGTTCGCTTCGCCGGAAGCTGCCGCGGTGTTCAGGCTCATAAAAGCGGCCGAGACTCGTGGCCTGGCAGAATTCAAGGCGCTGCTTCCGACATTTTTTTACAACAAAAACGTCGAGTGGATCGCCTGTAACGAAGAAAAGATCCAGAAACTTTACGAAGATTTCAGCGACACTTTTTCAGAGTGGGAGAAAAAAGGTTTTTTCGCCGTTTTCTCGAAATTTACGGAAAAAGCGGAAATTCTTTCCGGAATCACTTCCGACGGGGCTGAAACTCTCGCTAAAATCAGATACCTTGCGGAAGTTGTCAACAATTTTGAGACGCTTTCGGGCTTTTCCCGCATGAATACCGCCGAATGGTTTGAGCAAAAAATGTGTTCGCCGCAGAGCGCGGCCGGCGAAGATATGCCTGAAACCGGGGAAAATGCAGGCGATACGATAAAGATAATGACGCTCCACAAAAGCAAAGGACTTGAGTTCAATATCGTCCTTTTCGCCTTCAATTCAGGCAGCGGAAGCGGCGAATGGATTTCGCAGCACGATACCGGATACCGGAAGGAACTCCGCCTTGCCAAATACAGCAACCGGGACCACAGCGTGAAAGGCGACGACGAACCCGAGGAGACAAGGGAGTTTTATGTCGGGATCACGCGGGCGAAATACCTAACGGTCTACTATCTGCCGCAGGAAACCTTTGCGGGAACAATAAACAAAAAATTAAGTGAACTGCTTCAAAACAGGGTCGATTTTGTGAAATACATACCGAAAGCGGAAAATCCTCCCGAAACAACCGAAGAAAAACCGCCGTTCCACTTTGAAGATCCGCTGGAGAAATACAGAAAGATGCAGATGAGACCGCCTGAAGAACCGAAACGCGCCCTGAAACCGGACTGGGCTCTCTCAAGTTTCAGCGGAATAGTTTCAATGAGTCAGGGCGACGACGAATATGTGAATGAAAAGCTTGACGACATGCCGGAAGAAAACCGGACATCTACTGTTCCGTCCTATACTGCCAGGGGAAAAGAGCTTTCGGAAATGGCACTTTTCCCGAGAGGAACAGAACCGGGACTTACATTGCATGCGATTTTTGAAAAAATTGATTTCTCTGCTCCCGACAATTCAGAAATCATCAGGGAAATCCTTAAAAAAGAGATGAATTTTGAAGGAAACGAGCTCGAAAAAACGGTCGAAGCCGTAGGCGGATGCGTCAGAAACGTCCTGGATGCGCCGATGCTTGACGGTATGGCGCTTAAAGATGTGAAAAATCACGAAAAAAGAGCCGAAATGAAATTTTTCTTCACAATCGAAGAAAACGTCCGTAAAAAGCAGATATTTGAAATCATTAAAGAGAATTTCAACTGCGGCGGCTTTGACGAAGATAGCGTCCTGAAAGGTTTCATGACCGGTTCTATAGATCTCGTGCTGAAAAGCGGCGGAAAATATTACATCATCGACTGGAAATCGAACTTTCTCGGCGAAAGTTTTGAAGACTACAACGCGGAAAAGATCACCGAAGAGATGAAAAAACACTGCTACTATCTGCAGTATATGATTTATCTCACCGCTTTCGACAGATATATGACGAAAGCCGATCCGGCTTATTCCTATGAAAAGGATTTCGGCGGGATAAGGTATGTTTTTCTGCGCGGAGTCAGGGCGCAAAGCGGGGATCACGGTATTTTTTGTGACCGTCCCGAAGAAGCGCTGCTCAGAAAATTCCAGAAACTTTTTGAAGGTGGAAAATGATTCTCGGGAAAAGCATCGGAATACTGAAAAAACTTTGTGAAAAAGGGCTGATTTCGGCTACAGACCTGCACCTTGCCGAGTTTCTGACCTCGTTTGAAAGCAATCTTCAGGAAAGTGAAAAAACACTTTTAGCGATACTGACAGCCCTTGTTTCAGAGAGCGTTTCAAACGGAAACATCTGCCTGACGGCGGAAGAGGCCGCGGAATTTATAAAAAACGACGACGAAACGCTTGAAATTTTTCCTGGAATCGACGTTGAAACGATAAAAAGCGTTTTAAGCAAGAGTTCATGCTGCACTGGGAATCCCGGTTCCGAGGCAAAACCGCTCGTTTTTCTGAACGGAAAAATCTATTTCTACAAATACTGGCTTTACGAAAACTCGCTTGCCGGGAAAATGGTCGCAATATCGGAAGAAACAGGAAGATACAGCGGTTCCGCTGACAGAATCGAGGAGATTTTCGCCGGACTTTTCGACGAAAGCAGCTCCGAGCAGCACGCTTCCGCGACAAATGCCGTAAGACACCGTTTTTCGCTCATAACAGGCGGCCCCGGAACGGGAAAAACGACGATAGTCGCAAAAATTTTGGTCGGGATCCTGACACTTTTCCCCGAAGAGCGGATAATGCTCGCAGCGCCGACCGGAAAAGCGTCCGCCAGAATGAGCGAAGCCCTGAAAAACGCAACCGGAAGGATCAGACATCTTCCTGGCGTGACAGATGATAATATTCTCGATAAAATCGACACTCTCGAAGGAACGACTGTCCACAGGATGCTTGAATGGAAGTTCGGCAGTTTTTCGCGGAATAGCGGCAATCCGCTTGCAGCCGACCTCGTGATCATAGACGAGGCGGGAATGCTCGACATAACGCTTTTTACCCTGCTGCTTGATGCCTTGGGAAAAGAAACTTCGCTCGTTTTGCTCGGCGACAGGAACCAGCTCGCAAGCGTCGGCGCCGGGAACGTCCTTTCCGACATATGCAATGCGGCGGAAAAAAATCTTCTCCCGCCTGAAATCACGGCAAAGCTTGAAAAAAGTTACCGCTTCAAATCTGATTCGGGCATAATGGAACTGGCTAAAGCAATAAATTCCCGGGAAAATGCGAAAAAAGTCATTGAAATCTGCAACACCAAAAACGATTGCGCATGGATCGAAATTGAAAACGGAACACTGCCTGAAAGCATCATCAAAGACGCGGCGGAAAGATACGGATTCCTGTTCAACAAAGATTCAAAACCTGCGGAAATCCTTGGCAAACTCAATGATTTCAAAGTCTTGTGTCCGTCGAAAGAAGACTCTCTCGGAGTAGCCGAGCTCAACAGAAAAATTGAAGAAAAACTCGGCAAAACTTCAGAAAACTCTTTTTACGACGGAATGCCGGTGATGGTGACCCAGAACGACTACGCCAACGGCATCATGAACGGCGACTGCGGCGTTATCCTTGAAAGAAACGGCAGAAAACTTGCATGGTTTATGATTGGCAACAAACCGAAATCTTTCAACATTCCGACATTAAAAGCCTTTGAGACCGTCTATGCGATGACTGTTCACAAAAGTCAGGGAAGCGAATACGATTCAGTCCTTGTCGTCCTGCCTGAAAACGAGATGCCCATTCTTACGAAACAGCTTCTTTACACCGCGGTGACCCGTGCGAAAAAAGAAGTCCGGATCGCCGCGAAGGAGAACGTTCTCGAATATACTCTGCAGAAAAGTGCCGAACGGAACAGCGGTTTTGAAGAGGCGCTGGAAAAAATAACTGTTTTAAGTGAAAGTGACAGGTGAAACATGAAATATTTTTTAGGGCTTGATCTGGGCTCGGTGAGCCTTGACTGCGTCATTCTTGATGATGAAAAAAAGATAGTTTATCAGAGTTACCGCAGGACAAACGGCCGTCCGATGCAGGCCGCGGCCGAACTTTTCAGGGAAATTTCGGAAAAATTTACGGAATTTGAGTTTTCCGGTGTCTGCGTCACGGGTTCGGGCAAGGAACTAATCGCGAACCAGCTCGGTTTCGACGTCACAAACGAAATCATAGCCCACGCGACAGCGGCCTGGACACTTTATCCAGACACAAAATACATCATCGAAATCGGCGGGCAGGATTCAAAATTCATAACGATCGGAACCGATAAAAACGGCAGGCACTATCTCGAAGACCACGCTTTCAACGAGCTCTGCGCGGCGGGCACCGGCGCTTTTCTCGACCAGCAGGCGCAAAGGCTGGGGATGACGACGGAAGAGCTCGGAAATATCGCCTTCGCGGCGAAAAACGTCCCGAGCGTAGCGGGAAGATGCTCCGTTTTCGCGAAATCGGACATGATCCACCTGCAGCAGAAAGGTGTTCCGAAAGATGAAATAGCGGCAGGGCTCTGCTTTTCCCTTGCAAGGAACTATCTTTCGGCTTTATGCCGCGGCAAACTGCCTCATCCGCCGATACTTTTTCAGGGAGGAGTCGCTGCAAACAAAGGTGTAGCGCGCGCATTCCGCGAAATTCTGGGACTTAACGAAACAGAGCTCAAAATCCCGGAACATTTCGGTGAAATGGGAGCTATCGGAGCTGCACTCATCGCTTCGGAAGGAGAACCGAAAAGATTTATGCTTTCAGAAATAACAAAAAATTTTTCAGTTACTTTCGATTTTATCGAAGAGAGCGATCTGGAACCGCTGAAAGCCGGAGAAATCCCGCATAGTATAGAAAATATGAGACGAAGTGAGGATCTGTCGGAACTTTTTTTAGGCATCGACGTCGGTTCCGTCAGCACGAAGGGTGCTCTTCTCGATAAAAACAGAAACATTCTTGCAAGTGCATACCTTCCGACTGCCGGAAAACCGCTTGAGGCAGTTGAAAAAGTCGTCGCAGAAATTACTGCGAAAACTCCAACCAAAGCACCTTTCGCGGCAGTTGCTGCAACCGGTTCGGGAAGAATTCTGGCCGCAAAATATCTGAAAACCGACCTCAAGATCGACGAGATTTCGGCGCAGTCGCTCTCTTGCGGATACTTTTTCCCTGAATGCGACACTATCATCGAAATAGGCGGACAGGATTCAAAATTCATAAAAATGGAGAATGGCGCGATAAGCAATTTCAAGATGAACAGAGCATGTGCCGCAGGAACGGGCTCGTTTCTTGAAGAGCAGTCGAACCGCCTTAAAATCAGCATAAAAGAGGAATTCGCAGACCTCGCGTTTAAATCACTTCATCCCGTAAAACTTGGAAGCAGATGCACAGTTTTCATGGATTCAGATTTAGTCCACCACCTGCAGAGAGGCGCTAAAACGGAGGATCTGTGCGCGGGGCTTGCTTATGCGACATGCGAAAACTACATCGAAAAAGTGGCAGGTTCATCGAAATTCGGCAAAAACATAGTCTTCCAGGGCGGAGTCGCGAAAAACAGGGCGGTCGGAGCCGTTTTCGAAAAACTTCTGAAAACTAAGATCAAGATCCACCCATACCCTGAAATTTCGGGGGCGATCGGGGCGGCCTTCTTCGCCATGGAAGAGCATTTCTCACCCAAAAAAGAGGAAAATAAGGCTGAGCCCGTAAACGGTTTCAAGATCCGCGACGAACTGCTTCTTTCATGCCTCAGAGAATACAATGAAAACCCGAAAACTCCTGACTGCAAAGGTGTTATCGCGATGCCCTTCGCACTGAATCTGAAAGAATTTCTCCCTTTCTGGGCAGCGTTTTTCGGCGAACTCAACTATGAACTTGTTCTTTCTCCAGAAACAAATTCCGAAATCGTCCAGACGGGGCTGATCCACGTTCCGGCGGAATTCTGCTACCCGATGAAAGTCCTTTTCGGACACGTCAAAACCCTTTTGGATAAAGGCTTTAAGCACATTTTCATCCCTCACATGCAGTTTTTCGAGCCGCCGAAAAAAAGGCTGCAGTATGCCTGCCCCTACACTCAGGCGGCACCTTATGTCATCAGGGAAAACCTGAAAAGCGATGCCGAAATAATGACCTTGAAATATCCTGTTGAAGGAGAAGAGAATTTCTGGATCGAAGAAACGGCGAAAACGCTCGGACGGACTTTTGAAGATATCGATTCGGCCTTTGTCAAAGCGCGTGCGGCGCAGCGCGAGTTCGCGAACAGATGTGTTGAAAAAGGGAAAGAGATAATTGAAAAGATCGAGCGTGAAAACGGGCGCGGAGTAGTTCTTCTCGGCCGTCCTTACAACACAGGAGACCGCCACATAAACCTGAATATTTCGGAAAGACTCACCAATTTGGGCATTTCAGTGATTCCTGCTGATTTCCTTCCGCTTGAAACAGAGGAACTTCCGCAAATATGGGACCGGGTGCGCTGGGGTTACGGCAGAAAACTCGTGAAGGCGGCAAGAATTCTCAAAAAACATAAAAATCTGGGCGGAGTCATCGTCACCAATTTCGGCTGCGGCCCTGACGCTTTCGTCGACCAGTATCTTGAATACGAGCTTTCCGACACGCCTCATCTTGTTATCGAATTTGACGACCACCGCGCCGAAGCTGGCCTTGTGACGAGGCTTGAAGCGTTCTCGCGCAACTTCAAAATCGCAGAAAAAGAACGCTCTGTCGTTGACGGGATCGACCCCGGGAAACCGAAGATCCCGCTCCGTGAATACACCTATTACATTCCGAGTTTCATGGATCACGCCCTGGCGATAAGCGGCGCGCTCAAGGCAAGCGGCTGCAAGGTCGTCCTTCTGCCGCCGACAGACGATGAAAGCTGGGAACTTGGACTGAAATACGCTTACGGCAGAGAGTGTCACCCCTTCATTTCGTTTGTAGGAGACTTGCTTAAAGCGGCGAAACGGCCAGATTTTGTTCCCGAAAAGGCGTGTTATTTCGGCCCGTCCTATTTCGGCGCGTGCCTTCTTCCGCAGTATATCATCGCGATGCACCTCGTTCTGAGGCGTCTGGGACTCGGCGAAGTCACGATCATGAACATAACCGACGAAACCAACATGAAGGAACTGGGGCCGAAGTATCTCGCGAGAATGGCTCTAGGCATCTATGCGATCGACCGCTTTTTCAAATGGAAAACAGAGATAACGCCTTATGAAGCGGAGAGCGGCGAAATCGAAAAAGTCTACCGCGACGTTCTTGCAGGGATCGAGAAAGGGCTTGAAACGGGCGGATTTTTCAAAGCGGTAAAACGCGGCGTCAAAGCAATGAAATCTATAAAACTGACTCCTGATAACGGCACGAAACCCAAAATCGGCGTCGTAGGGGACGTCTACACCAGAATAAACGCGCACTCAAACGGAAAACTTTTTGAAAACCTCAAAAACATGGACTTCGAAGTATGGCCGTCGTGCTCGATGATCGACCTCACTTTCATGGCGCTCGAACTCAAATCGGACGACTTTCTGAAAGAAGGAAAAAAGGTGAAAAGTTTCCTCGCGAAAGGAACTTTTCCCGCAGTCCGAATGTGCCGTCATCTCATTGACAGATATTTCCCCGACACCGTCAGAACCCCGCAGGAGCGCGACCTCAATTTCATTAAAAAGACTGTCGGAAAACATATCGACATCACTATCGACCGCGCTTTGACACTGAATTTAAGCCGCATCGGAGAACTCCACGAGGCCAAAGCCGACGGCATTTTGAACGTCATGTGCCACAACTGCATGCTTGGCACAGTCACCGAATCGCTCACCTCGACTTTGAGAAAGGAAACCAACGACACACCCATCTGCACCCTTGTTTACGAAGGCTTGAAATCGACCCACAACAAAAACCGCCTCGAAGCCTTCGCCCATCAGGTGAAACAGAAAAAAAACAGCTGAATTTGCCGAAGACTTCCCAACCCCTCTCCAATGTGGCGAGGGCGAAAGTTATAAAAAGGATATTCTTTTTTTCTGTTCTTCCAGATAATACTGATAGATGTATGCCGCTCCTTCGCGGTAAAGCCCTGTTTCTTTGTCGCTCAGCTTCTCGAAAATCTTCGAGGTATAGAGTCTACGCAACGCCTCGTCATATTCCACTTTATCGTCATCAGCGATTAAAGCCGCGATTTCTTGAGTGAGCGAATCGATAAGCCAGTCTCTTTTATCCATAAATCGTCTCCAATTTTCTTAGCAATGAGACCGCTTTTTCCGTATGAAACGAATACTGCATCGAAAGTTCTTTGTAAGTCATCCGCTTTCTGAGCATTTCAAGATCAATAAAATTCTGCTCATACTGCTGGAACAAAACAGCCATGTCGTCGTTTGCAACCGGCCCGTGAACTATGTCGTATTTGCAATCCTGATTGCAGAGCGGATTAGAAAAATCAGAAAAGCGGTAATTTCTGTTGTTCATCACAAACAAAGCCCATTCTTCGGTAGGAATCGTTGAAAAATCCTTTATTTTCAAGTCGGTATTTTGCATAAAATCATCATCAATTTCGTAGATATTCAGCGCAGGTTTACCGCCTTTTATCCTGACAGTACGTTTTGCCATGTTTTCAGCCTGAGTGCGTATGTCAGAAAGATAAAATCCTCTGCCGAAATCCCTGAACGGCTTGCACTTTTTCAGAATGATTTCTTCAACTTTGACATTGCTTCCATGATAGAGAATCAAAGCGTCCCTCCGTTCTGACGGCAGATTACAGCCATATCTTCGACCGCATCTTTGATTGAAAGCGTGTGTTCTATCTCATAATGCTCTTTCAAAAACGCTATCGCCTTGTTGTTGTACAAGTAGATGAAAGCCTCTTTTCTTGAAAGGTTATGGGCTGAAGCAAAACCGCTTACGCAGGCAACTATGTAAGAAATTCGGCTTTTTCGCTGAGAAACTGTCATCTGGTTCTCCTCCAATCAAAAAACGCTAAATTATACTGAAAAAATGCTTGAAAACAAGTGGTTGTGAATTTAGAAATCCGGGAAATCAGATAAACAGCACCGAGCAGCACAACAAAAACCGCCTCGAAGCCTTCGCCCATCAGGTGAAATCCAAAATGAAATAAAGTGTCTGCCTGCAAGGACATTATTCGCAGAGTTTAAATTTTATATACAATTTTATATCTTTTTACTTGAAATATTCTGTATTTTTGCTAAAAAGCGCCGATTTTTTGTATAAAAAGAGGTTCTATGTCAGAAAAAAAGATAAAATTCGTTTTTACGGGCGGCGGCAGCGGCGGTCATGTCAGCCCTGCTCTTGCGGTTGCGGCGGAACTTAGAAAAACTCTGCCGGATGCAGAAATTACCTATGTCGGAGTAAGAAACAAAGCGGAAGGAATAATGGTGCCTAAGGCGGGACTTCCGCTGAAATTCGTGAAAAGCCAGCCGCTTCCTCAGGGGAAGTCGCCGGTCGCGCTTTTCAGATTCTTTCTTACGATGTTTTCCGGGCTTTTGAAAGCATCGCTGATCCTGCTTAAAATCAGGCCCGCTGCAGTTTTCGCGACAGGCGGTTTTGTCAGCGCGCCCACTGTTTTTGCGGCATGGCTGCTCAGAAAAGCGACTTTCGGTCTCTTCAAAACCAAAATCATAATCCATGAATCGAATGTCGACCTCGGAAAAATGAACAAGGCTGCGGCTAAGGCTGCCGACGAGGTCGCCGTTTCGTTTTCGGAAACGATAAAAAACCTGCCTAAGCGTAAAGGATTTTTCTCGGGTTACCCCGTCAGAAGCTCGATCGCGGCGATGGATAAAGGCGCAGCGCGCCGTGAACTCGGAATCCCGGAAAACGCTTTCGTCATTTTCGCTTTCGGCGGCTCTCAGGGATCGCGCACGATAAACCGCGTCCTTGCAAATTCGGCAAAGAAACTTCTCGAAAATCAGAATACTTACATAATCAACGGTGCAGGAAAGCCTTTCGGAAAAACCTACGAATACCACGGATTTAAAGATGTTTCCGAAATTCTTGAAAAACAGAATCTTTCCGAAGAAGAGAAAAAACGCTACCTTCTGCGCGACTTCATCGACAACATGGGGCTTTACTACGCCGCGTCCGATCTGCTTGTGATCAGGGCGGGAGCTGGTTCGGTCGTCGAAGCCTGCAGCAAGGGAAAACCTATGCTCATAATCCCGATAAGCAACATCGGAAACGACCACCAGATAGGAAATGCCCGTTTCATCGAGCGTGCCGGAGCAGCAGCCGTAATTTACGAAAGAACTGATCCCCTGAACGGAATAAATATCGCTTTCGCAGATGAAAAAGAGTTCTGCGAAACAGTTTCGGCACTCCGCAGCGACGCGGAAAGACTCGAAAAAATGGCGGAAGCGGCGAAAAACATCTTCCCGGGAAATCCGGCTGAGATCATAGTCGGTCATCTGCTCCACATCTGCGGACTCGGTGAAAAACCCGCCGAAATCAAAGGAGCTGAATTCCTTAACGACCGCGTTCTGGGTCTGAATTCTACCAGCCTTGAAAAGTTCCTCAAAAAAGTGAAATCGGGTGCGGAAAAACCGTTGGCACTTGACGAAATCAAGCTTGTAAAAAACAAAATCGACATGCTTTTTTCTTCGTCTAACCCTGTAATAAAGGCACGTGCATGCCGCTCGTCGGGAATTCTGGGATACGCCGAAGCGGCTCCGCTCATCATAAAGTATGCTGCTGACAAAAACAGCGCGCCGTTCTTGAGCAGGGACGCTTTCGCAGCGCTGAAAGACCTTGCTGCAATCTGCGAAGAGAAGGAAAAAGAGAAAATTTTTGACGCGATGTTCAAAGGTTTTGTGAACTCGTACTACGAAACCCGCTTTTCGGCCGAGAAATGCGTTCCCGTCTTTGCAAAACGTTTCGGACTTAGCGGAGAAGAGCGCGAAAAACTTCTTTCGTCACTTTTCAAAAATATGTCTGACCGCTGTTTTGAGGTGAGGATCGAGGCGGTTCTCGCGGCGGCGCAGATCGCGGAAAACTCCGAAATCCTGCTGCAGAACTTCAATCACCTTTATTTCGACGCTGTCTGGAAAGTCCGCAGCGCTATATTTCAGGCATTCGAAATCCTCATCAAAAGAGGAGTCCTCGACACAAAGAAAGCTGTCGAAGAAGCTGACAAAATTCTGATAACGAGCAACGGCTATACGACCGAATACGAACTGAAGAAGCGCTACAATTCGGTGATCGAACTTATTCAGGAGAAAAAACAATGATTTACGCGATTTTCAAATCGGTTTTCACGACAGGCGGGCTTGCGGTTTTCAAATACCTTTCGTCAAGAACCCTGATTGCATTCGTTACGGCGTTTTTTCTCTCGCTGATTATCGGCCGTCCGCTTATAAATGCTCTTTACAGGCACGGTTTCCGTTCGTTCGAACGTTCTTACGGCGAAATAAATTCGCAGAAAAAAACAGGAACTCCTATGATGGGCGGAATCCTGATTTTCATTACCGGGATCGGCAGTGCCCTGCTCTGGTGCAACCTGGCGAACCCGTTTATCTGGGCTCTGCTTGCAAGTGCGGTTTGGTTCGCCGTTTTCGGCGCGATCGACGACTACAAAAAAATCAAAGGAAAAGATGCCGACGAAGGGCTTTCGCGCCTTGCAAAATATGCGATCCAGATACTTTTCGGCGTTCTTCTCGCCGTTTTTGTTCTTCAGCCCGACATTTCGCCGCTTCCGGCCGAAGTTGCCAACTCATTTCAGTTTCCCTTTTTCAAGGGTTTTATCTTCAGTTCGACCGTTCTCACGTTTCTGTGGATAGTTTTCATCATCGTCTACTCGGCGAACGCGGTCAACTTCGCAGACGGAATGGACGGTCTCACGATCGTTCCTTCGGTTTTCGTCTTTATCGTTCTCGGTGTTTTCGCATATATCGTAGGCAACAAAATCCAGGCACAGCATCTGCTTTACGAATATATTCCCGGAAGCGGTGAAATCGCTGTTTTCTGCGGCGCGATAGTAGGAGCCGGGATCGGATTTCTCTGGTTCAACTCGCATCCGGCCGAAGTTTTCATGGGTGACATGGGCAGCCTTTTCCTCGGCGGAACTATGGGAACGGCAGCCGTTTTGATCAGACAGGAAGTAGTTTTCATAATCGCCGGAGCGATTTTCGTGATTGAAATCACATCGACTTTCGTTCAGGAAAATATCGGTTTCAAAATGCACCGAAGAATCCTTTACCGCGCGCCTCTGCACCACCACTACCAGCATCAGGGAATGGCCGAGGCAAAGATCGTAACGCGTTTCTGGATCATCAGCGCGATCATGGCTGCGCTTGCGCTTATAACCATAAAATTCAGGTAGTTATGGCAAAAAAGCAGAAAATGTATTTCAACGGCGACGATTGCAGATTCTGCAACGGGATGTGCTGCCGCTATGTCACGATCGACATCGAAAAGGAGCCTCGTTCCGAAGACCGTTTCGACGAAATAATCTGGTGGCTTTTCAACCCCAACATCAAAATCCTGAAAAACGGCCGCGAGTGGTCGATACTCGTCACGGGAAAGTGTGAAAACCTCAACGATTCCGACCTTTGCAGGATTTATGAAGCGCGTCCGGATCTTTGCCGCGAATATCCGCCGGAAGAGGAAGGCTGCCACTTCGACAGCATCAAAAGACTTGAAGGAACGATTTTCAACACGGCCGAAGAACTTCTTGAATACCTTGCTACTAAGCGCAAAAAAGAGTGGGCAAAAAAGCGGCTTGAACGCATCCTCGGTTGCCGATAGCGGGCAAACTGCCGGAACTTGACGATTTTTTTAAGTAATATGGCGTGTTTTATTGAACTTTTTTCATTGTGTGGTAAAACTCTCCGTTTTTTGAAAAAGGAGACGCGATGAAAATAGAGCTTACCGTTCCGATTCTTCTCGATATGCTTGAAGAATATTCGGTGATAGACAAGAGCCTTAAAGAACTGATTGTTGCACGGCGCGATTACTACGAATCGATGTTTCAGGGAAAATTCCGCCGTGAACCTTTCGTTACCGAGCTTGTCTCTTTTGCCTGCGAAAACGAGGGGGTAAAGTGCGAGGAAGAGCAGCTTCTGAAGCTGATCGCGGCACGCAGCGGCTGCGAATATGTCGTTATCGACCCGCTGAAAATCGATACCCAGCTTGCTACCAAGACAATAAGCGTGAAATACGGCAGGATCAACAGCCTTATCCCGCTTTACAAAGAGGGTGACGCCATTGTCGTTGCGATGGCCGATCCGTTCAGAATGGATATAATCGACCAGCTTTCGACAAGCAGCGGATGTGAAATAATACCCGTTGTCGCTTCTGCGAAAGAAATTGAAAAGACTCTCGACGACATTTTCGGCTTCAAAAAGTCGATAAAGGCGGCGGCAGACGACAACGCCAAAGAGAACTTCAATAATCTTGAGAATTTAACAGGCCTGGGGCAGGCTAAGAATATGGACGACAAGCATATAATCAATGCTGTCGACTATATGCTTAAATACGCTATCGAGCAGGAAGCGAGCGACATCCACATCGAACCTAAACAGAATGAAACCAACATCCGTTTCAGGCTTGACGGCATTCTCCACACGATTTATTCGTTCCCGGCGGAAGCGCACCTGCCGTTTCTGAGCCGCCTCAAAATGCTTGCAAAAATGGATATCGCCGAAAAAAGAAGGCCTCAGGACGGGCGAATCAAAGTCCTCACCGAAACCGGTCAGACTGTCGAGCTCCGTGCCAGTACGATCCCCGTAGTCAGCGGCGAAAAAATGGTTCTCAGAATTTTGGAATCCGGGAATTTTATCAAAGATATCAGTAATATAGGCTTTACGGACGAGCAGAAGAAATCTTTTGAAGAAGCGATGAAGAAATCCTACGGAATGGTGCTTGTCACAGGACCTACCGGAAGCGGTAAATCAACAACGCTATATTCGACTCTCAAAACGATGGCTTCTCCGGAAGTGAATATAATTTCGGTCGAAGACCCGATAGAAATCGTTATCGACGAAATCAACCAGATGGGTGTCAACGTAAAGGCTGGAATCACTTTCTCGAGTGCGCTGCGCCACATTCTGAGACAGGATCCCGACATCGTCATGATAGGCGAGATCCGCGACAAGGAAACTGCCGCGAACGCTGTTCAGGCCGCATTGACAGGACATCTTGTGCTTTCGACGCTCCACACGAACGATACCGCGACAGCAGTTGAAAGACTCGGGGATCTGGGAGTTGAACCGTTTCTTATCGCAAGTGTTCTCAACGCCGTAGTTGCGCAGAGGCTCGTCAGAAAAGTCTGTCCGCACTGTGCCTATACCCGCGAAATGACCGAGGAAGAGAAGATCACGCTTCACCTTCCGCTTGAGCACACATACAAAATCCGTGATTCGGAGGGATGCGTAAAATGCCGCTTCACCGGATATAAAGGCAGAACGGCGATTGTCGAATACATGCCGGTAACGGCAAAAATGCGCTCGCTTATTTCAAGCGGTGCGACGACCGAGGAACTCCGCAACAACGCGGTTATGGACGGAATGATGACTCTGAAGGAAGCCGCGATCCGCAAGCTTGCCGACGGAGTTACGACTTTTGATGAGATCGTAAAAGCACTTTACTATGACTAAAAATAGGTGGGAAAATGAAAAAAAGTCTTAAAATCTGCATGGTTATGGCTTTTGTTGCCGTTCTTGCGCTTGTTTCGTGCAGCAACAGTATCGAGAGCTGGGATGAAAGCGACATGAAACTTTCGCTTACTACTTTCAATGCGAAAATGACTGACGATCTGCCTTATAAAAGCACGCGTTTCCAGAAAATGAAGGATGTTTTTGCCGAAAATGACAGTGATATTTTCTGCATTCAGGATCTTTACGGTGACAAAATTCTCGACGAAGTCCGCAAAATGCTCAAAAACACTTACGGTTACGACTACGCGCTTTACGCAAAAACGAGCAACGACGACGAAGATCTGGAATTTACAGAGGCGCAGACGATCCCTGCGGCATGCACGATGAGCGACCTCACACCTGTGATTTCCTGTGTTATGCAGAACTGCCCGGATTATGATGCCGCATGTATCGTTCAAAGCTGCTGGCAGAGTTTTCTTGAACTTCCGGCAGACTGCAGAAACTGTATGCTGAGCAACGGCGTAGAAGCTATTTCAAGCGGCAACTACCTTGAAATACTTGCGAAATGCCAGCAGGAGACAAGAATTCCGGCGAAAAAACTTGAATACGAATTTGGCGGAAACAGCGGAGTTCTGCTTGCGTCAAAACTTCCGATGTCGCACAAACAGCCGGTAAAATTGAGATCTTACGGAAGGATGCGCACGGCTGTCGCGGCAAATATCGAAAAGGAGGGGATAGGAAAAGTCCAGATCATCTGCACGGGACTTTCGCCTTTGAGCGATGCCGAATACGACGGTTTCGGCGAAAGCTGGGCGGACGAGCAGATGACGCAGATCAGACAGATCCTTGCAATTCCTGTCGACGACGATGTTGTTCAGCGCGTTATTTTGGGCGATTTTGACGGAAATCCGGCTCTCGGTGACCTTCGCGCAAGCAACCCGAACCCGGTTTCGGTTCTCGAGGAAAACGGCTGGTATGACCCTTATTTCGATCTGGGATATAAGGAAACGCCTGAATGCACGGTCTGTCACAACAATCCGTTCGTTTCCTACGAAACCGAGGAGTCCGTGCCGAACCACATCCTGTTTGAATTCAAAAAAGGCTACGAGTTTTCGGCTAAAAGGATTTTTCAAGGCAACTTCATCGATTTCGACTACGAACACGAGACTAAACAGACTTATTCCGTTTCTGACCGCTACGGAATAACGGCGGTTATGAAAATCGCCGAAGATTGAGCCTTTGCGGCGCTTGTCTTAAAATTGACAATTTTGGTATAAAGATTAAAAAAGCAGGTTTTTTGATTATTGTGAATTTGGAGGAAAAAATGGAAAGAAACGAAGTTCTGGAAAAAGTTATAAAGCTCACCAAGGAAAAACTGGTCGTAAAAAAGAATATCGAAGTTACTGAAAACACCTCTTTTCAGGATGATCTGAACGCTGATTCCATCGATATCACCGATTTTGTTATGGAACTTGAAAATGTTTTCAGCATCAAGATTTCCGACAAGGACATGGAAAATATCAAAACCGTGCGCGATGCGGTTGATCTTATTTATCTGAAAAAATCGAAATAAGTTTAGTTCTTTTTACTTTGAAAACGGGAAACCGGCAGGTAAATTATGAAAAAAATATCGTTTTTTCTTTTGGCGCTTTTTTTGTTTGCTGCGTGCGGAGAGGATAATTCGCTTACGCCCGAAACGGCGGAAACTCTCATCAAAGAAAGGCTCGCTAAAATGCCCGGCAGAAGCGTTTCGTTCTATCTCGGTGCGATGACGGATCCGAGCTATGTTCCGGTTTACAAGGCGATCGCGACAGGCAAATATCTTACTTTCCAGCCTGAAGTCTATGTCGAAGCTGCCGGCAAAAAGATGCCGATGTTCGAGGCGACCGAAGAGGGAAAAAAGATTTTCAAATGCGACAAAAACCGCTGCACCGTTGAAGTATGCACGACGGTTTTCGACCGTTTCAACGGGATCGTGAACACAGGAAAGTATGCAAGCGCGGAATATCTGGTGAAAACTGTCTGCGAGGGTGAACTTTACGGAATTTTCAAGCCGCTTGCCGACAAGCAATACATAAAACCCGAAACTACCGTTGAAAAATCGGAGTTCGAGTTCTCGAAAGAAAACAAGAAATGGATCATGAAATAGGAGGATAAAATGGCTGAATGTTACTGCGGAAGCGGAAAAAGTTACGAAAACTGCTGTGAACCGGTAATAAAAGGGCTGAAAAACGCCGAAACCGCCGAAGAACTGATGCGTGCGAGATATTCGGCTTTTGCGGCGCATGAAATAGATTTCATCATGGATACTGTTGTTCCGGATCAGACCGACAACATGTCCCGGGAAGCCGTCGAAAGATGGTCAAGAAAAACCGACTGGAAAAAACTTGAAATAACCGGAACGGAAGCCGGAGGCAAAGACGACGAGACAGGCAGCGTCGATTTCAAGGCCTTCTCGCTGCTCGACGGCGTAATGCAGTGCCACCACGAACACGCGATGTTCAAAAAAATCGACGGAAAGTGGTTTTTCGAGGACGGAACGCAGATCATGCCCGAGCAGGTCAGACGCGAAACTCCGAAAGTCGGCCGCAACGACCCGTGTCCTTGCGGAAGCGGCAAAAAATATAAAAAATGCTGCGGAAAGGACGCGTAAACAAATAGAGGTTTTGTTATGAAAAAATGGTTTTTACCGCTTGTATCTGCCCTTTTTCTGATTGTTTCATGCGGCGGGACGACAGGTACTGAGCCGGAAAACAAAGGACTTGCAGGATTTTCAGTCGAATTCGCCGACGATTTCGACCCGGGAAGTCCCGAAAAAAGAATCAGCAATCCTGATTTGAAGGAAGGCATTCCCGCAACAATCAGCATCACGGCGCTGGGTTACGACAAAAAGCCTCTCACCGATTACAACGGCAAAGTCGAGATGAGCATGCTTTATGGTTCGATCCGCCCTGCCGGCGTGAACAACGTTGAAATAGACATCGTGAACGGAAAATCGGAAAACGTCACGGTCAGGATGAGAAACTGTCTTGATTACGACCGTGTAGTCGTGCAGGAGAAAAACAGCAAAGGCGAATTTACGGGAAAAATCGGTGTTTCTCCTGTTTTTTACACGCAGGTCGCCACTATTTCGGCGATTCAGGGGAACATTGTTGAGGACGGTAAAGCCAACTCGGGATATAATTCTATGTTCAACGGCCGCAATCTGACTTTGAAAGACCGTAAAATGGTCGTTATTGCCGTAATCGAAGGCGGTTTTTACCTGTATGAAGTCGGTGTCGAAGATTATTCTTCGATTTATATGTATACCTATTCCACCCCTTATGTTGACGACAATGTCGAAGAGGCGATGTCGCTTCCGGTCGGCACTTTGATCGAGAGCGCTAACGGGTCTGTTTTCGAGTTTTTCGGATTTACCGAGATGAGTTTCCCGACTTTCCATCCGGTTTATGAGGAAAAAAACGGCAAAAAAGTGCTGAAAATCGATGAAGACCTGATTCCTGAACCGTATGATATCAGCGGTATTCTTGACAACGGCAGCGAAATGGAAAAACACGAAGCGTCGCTTGTAACGGTTAAAGATGTTTCTGTAGCCTGGTTTAACGAGAACGATTCCTCTTTCGTCGAGTATTCACAGTTCCCGCTTGAGACCTCGGACGGAAAAACGATCATGGCGCAGACGCTTTATACAGCGCCGCTTTTCAATGCAGTTGCCGAAAAGCCGGCAAAAGAAAACGGGAAGTCGAAGCACACCTATGATTTTACGGGAATTTTGAAGCAGCATACAAGCGCGAGACCTTCGACATGGATCCTGGTTCCGCGTTCCATGAAAGATATAAAATGTTTGGACTGTAAGGAATAACGACGGAGAATTATTATGAAAAAAATCATTTTTTTGATTTCTCTCCTTTTTGTTTCTGCCGTTTTTGCGCAGGAGGCCCCCGAGGCGGAAAACGAAGCGGCCGCCAACGCTTCCGAAAAAGCGGAAGCTGCGCAGAATCAGGAAGAGGCTGCTCCGGTAAAAGCTGACGACGACAAAATAACGGTCTCGAAAGAAGAACTGGCGAAACTTGTTCGCGAGGCTGTTGCCGAAGAAATGGCAAAAAAAGAGGCTGAAAAGAAAGAAGCCGAGGCTGCAAAAGAGCAGGAAGTCGCTGAAAATGCGGAGAAAACAGAAGAAAAACCTGCCGAGGAAAAAGCCAAGGACGACGGGATGCCCAAACCTTCCAACACGGGCGAAACCAACGGTCTCATTCAGACAAGCTACACGAAAAGCAGCATTTCTTTCATCATGGGCGACGACAACCTCCGCGACAACTCGCAGTACTCTCCAAAATGGGACATCGGTTCAAGATACGAATACGAAGATTTTGCCGACAGAGTCTACGGTTATTCCAACAACGTGAAAAGTTCGACGAAACTTTCGCTTTTCCACGCGGAACAAGGTTTTCTGCCTTATCTCACCGCAAAGATGTCGCTCTCTTTCGCGATGTACAACTCCGTCGACGCAATGTCCGACAAGCTTATCACGTCGCTGAAAGAAGACCGCTCTTTCCTTGAAATCGATTTCCGTCATCCGACGACTCACAGATTCAATATCACGCTTTATCCTTACAACGCCGACAATATCGCGATAGGCAATCTGCGCGGACTCCGCTGGGGCGGAAACGCTTCGGTCTGGCCGCAGAGCGATTCGTCGCCTGTTCCCGGATTCCAGGTTCTTTACGGTTACTCCGATTTCTCGGTATACTTCGGTTTCAAGGCGCATGCACAGTCGAAAACAGACAAACTTTCGACCGAAATCGTTCCTAAAGAGACGGTTTACGGCTATTTCGGCGGTCTTACCTACCATAACAAGCCGCTCGGAATCAAGGCAAGCCTTCAGGGTGCCTACATCGACAAAGGCGACAATGTCAACATTTCGGACGCTCTGCTGGAAAAACCCGGCGACGACACCATCAAATCTTACGGGATCGACGCGTTTGTCGAATACAACAACGGTTCGCGTTTCGGTGATCCGATAGGGATCAACTCCTATTCCGACGGAACCTGGGTTTCCCCTGACTACACGACAGATTTTTCGTGGAGGATCCGCGGCGAATATCTCTTCCAGAACGAAAGACTGCAGAATGCAGACTATCTTGCATCGCCGAAAGGCAAAGCGCTGCCGATAACTGACGACTATATGGCTAACGGAGCGGCAATCGACCTCGGTTTCCGCTGGAAAGGGCTCAGAACGATGTTCCTTTACAGCTACCGCGACCTGTCGTTTATGACTTTCGACGCTCCCGGCGTAAATCCGTGGATGACGATCCCGAGCGAAGCGCAGCAGACTCCGGAACACCTTTTTACCGTTTCTGCTGATTACTATATCTGGCACTTCTGGTTCGGAGCAAGTTTCGGCTACAAAATTCCGGCGACCTACACCGTCAAGGACGAAAACGGCAAGAAAAACACGATGGTTATCCGCGAAAGACTTTCGACCGACGCTGTCAGCACCGCATTCGACAGAACGCGTGAAATGCTCCCGACCGGCAGAAAGGCACTTGACATTTTCTTTGTCAAAGCCGATATCAAATACCAGTTCAGCGATTCATTCACAGCAATGCTTGAATACTCTTTCACACGCGACCACAACCGCCAGAGAATGGTTGCTAAGGACGACGGAACATACGAAAGCAAGTCCGATGTTATCGAAGTCATGGATGTCCACGGACTGATGTTCCTGGTTGAAGGAAGATTCTAAGGTTCTGTTTTTGTTTCTTCGGATTTTGTTTCTTCGGATTTTATTTCTTCGGGATTTTCATCGTTATTTATCAGCGTAACTATCTGCTGATCGGCAAAAATCGCGTTTATTTCCTTTCCGCTGGCAAGCTTGAAACAGCCTTTCCCATGCCATTTGCCGTTTTTCCATCCGCCTGAATATTCAGCCCTGTCGGCATATTTGAATGTGCCCTCCCCGGTGATCTCGCCTTCGCTGAATTCGCCGTAATACGAGCTTCCGTTGGGAAAAATCAGCGAACCGTAACCGTCCATCCTGTCGTTGTTCCAGGTTCCGTTGTATTTGATGCCGTTTGAATAAATATAAACTCCGTGCCCCTGTTTTCTGCCGTTTTTCCATTCGCCGTCATAAAAATCGCCGTTTTCCATGACGAGCCGACCTTTTCCTTCGCGTATCCCGTCCACAGTTTCGCCGTAATATCCTGGTTTAAGCTTTTCCTGCGGTTTCTGTCCGGGCTTTTTTTCCGCTGCCTGCGGATTTTGGGGCTTCTGAACCGTTTCCGGAGCAGGCTGGATTTTCTGAGGTTCCGCTTCTTTCACGGTTTCCGGTTTCGGGGCAGTTTCCGCTTTAGGCTGAGTCTTCTCGGTTTCAGTTCCGCTCTTTTTCTTCTTTTTTCTGTATTTTTCAGGCAGCTGGATAAGCTCCTTTTTCGGCTTTTTATAATCTTCGCGATAGCCGTTTATCCTTGCATCGGTCTGCGGCAAAGGCTCAATTTCACGGTCTTCGATTGAAAGATCGCCAAGCTCGTCTTCCGCATAGGATCCGAAGGGTAGAATAAATGCAAGCAGTATAAAAAGAAACAGACGGTTCGTGTTCATTTAGTCGCAAGTTCCAATCTGCTGTGTATTGTCATCAAAGAATTCGATATGTTCTTTGTAAGTTTTTGCATCCCAGATCGGAATAAGAACTGCATCGGCCATATCGTAGGTGCAGACAGGGTGGCTGACCGGATCAATAGTAATTCCCTGATCAGGCATAGCTACATCGGTAACAAGTGCGTTCCCTGTATATCTCCGGTTGGTTTCAGGACCTTTCCAGGAATTGTCCCATTTTACGACTGCAATAGCTTTCCACTCGTGGACTTTGATTTTGAAATCTACAGATGTGATGTCTTTGCCTTTTTCATCCTTAACTACAACGCCGTAATTATCTGCCGGACGGTCGACACCTGCTTCTCTGGGAGCGTTGGCACCGTCAATAAGAATTTCAACTCTTGCATCAACTTCGTAAGCAGAATCATCGCGGATGTATGAAGGATCACAGCGATCGGCAGCATCTGTCGGTTTAGAAGCACAGTTTACATAACCGACTACAATAAGATACTGGTCATCGGCTATAAAATCATCAGGAACACCGTCATCGTCTTTGTCAATAATCGGGCCCAAACCTATTGTTTCAGGAGTTTCGTAGTTGTTGCCGCCCCAGGTGTTATCGATATCGAGAGATGCAAGCCACTGGATCGTTCTGCCGTCCTCTGCTCCTTCCAAGCCAGGATCGCTGAACGAGCAGTCGTCGTGACGCCAGTATTTTTCGTTTTCCGGTTCTGTCGGCTGACTGGTATCATGTTTTGAGCGTTGCGATGTTCCGAGCAGGCCTTCTTTTATAGCAAAATCATACCATTCGGCTTCTATACTATGATACTTGATCATGTGAAGATCAAGGTCAACCATGGCACCTTCTTTATTAGACTCGGTCTCGGCTTTCGTCTTGAAACCCTGTTTCCAGGTAAGCTGGGCAACGACACGAGCCTGCGGGATGATTTTCGGAACGACAGTGACTTCCGCCGTATCGCTGACAAGACCTCTCTTTTTATCGACTGTCTCAGCCTGAATGTTGATTTTGTAGTATTTTGTCCACGTTTTTTCGCAGTATTTCTGGTGGCAGAGGAGATATTGCGAAAGTTTCATAAAGAAATATTTGTCAGGATTGTTCGGATCATATGCCGGTTCGGTGCCGCATTCCGAAGCACATTTGTCAGGATCGTAAGTCTTGTTGCTTTCCGCATATCTTCTTGGTGTCGGCATAAGCCCTGTGAACGATGCGCGTTTCGGGTTTTCTCTGATACCGTCATCCGCAAGCCACTGACCTGTCGAAGCGTCACGTTCCGTTAGCCTAAGTCTCGACTGTTCAAGAAGAGGCGTAGGTGATTCCGTCATTTCCCATTTGTATCTGATGTAGTATTTTTCATACCAGTTTTCAAGACATTCGTTCGGATTATCAGGATCGGAAACGCAGGTGTCTTTCAAATTCATCTGAACTGTATCATAAATGTTTCTGTAGGACATCGGCCTCTGGATCGGATATTCAAAAATGACATGAATTATCGGTTTCGGCAGGCTGAGGTCTTTTTGCAGATCAGAGTCACCGAAATCATCATCTTCCTCATCTTCATTATATTCGTCATCTTCGTCATCTTCCGAAGAGTTGTTTTGTGAAAAGTAATACTGCTGTTTGTCTTTGCTGTCATCCGATCCGCATGAAATCAAGAAAAATGCAAAAATTGCAAGAGTAAGCAAAAATTTAAGTTTCATAACTGCCTCCAACAAGCTGCTTTTGAACGAAAACATATTAAAATTATTGAAATTTTATCAAAAATCAAAATCCGCATGATTTTAGGGACTCAGCGGTAAAAGGCAAATTTTTAAGGGAAAAATACTGAAACGCCTGTGTGGAATCTTTTTGAATCAATGTCCGTTCGCCTCAAAGCTTTCCAGCAGAGCCGAACATCCTTTCATGACATCGTTCCAGGTTGCATCGAAATCTCCGGTGTACCAGGGATCTGCGACATCGCGCCTCAAACCGGCGTAGTTGAGAAGAAGTTTGATTTTGTTTTCCGGATCGCCGCCGCAGATGCGCGTCATGTTGCGGATGTTTGCACTGTCCATGCCGATTAAAAGGTCAAATTTCCGGTAATCGGCGGAAGTCATCTGTCTTGCGGTTTTGCCGGCGCAGCCTATTCCGTGTTCAGCGAGTTTTCTTTTTGCTGGAGGATAAACGGGATTTCCGATTTCCTCGGTGCTTGTCGCGGCGGATTCTATCTCGAATTTATCGGACAAACCGGCATCCGAAACCAGTTTTTTCATCACAAATTCAGCCATCGGACTGCGGCAGATATTGCCGTGGCAGACAAAAAGGATTTTTATCATTTCAGCTCCGTTTATTACTTTTTCTCCTTGAATCCGCAGAGGATCCTCGTTTCGTTGTATTCTCTTGTGTGGTTTCCGGTTCCGTCGCGCATCGTGAGGGTTTCCGCTGAAAGCTCTTTTTGGGTGAAAGATGCCGCAAAAATCGAAATCAGCGCCGGCTTTCCTGCTTTCGGGATGAAATCGACCCTTGAATTTATGAACATTCCGCAGTTTGTTGCCGCATTTCCGACTCTGGAAGCGTATAAAAAGGGATAAACCGTTATGAAAACGCCGTTTTCTGAAAGGTGTTTCGCGGCGGTTCTGAAGTAGTCGTCAATGTTTCCGTTAAGTTCGAAACGCGCCGCGGCCTTGTCGTCGTTTCCGCTCAAAGGTCCTTCAGAACTCTGGTAATAAGGCGGTGTAGATGTGATCAGATCGAATTTTTCGGCAAGTTCAAGTTCACGCAAGTCTCCGTGAATTATGTGAAATCTCTCTGTAAGACCGTTGAGTTCAAGCGATCTTTCGGCGAGTTCGTAGCGGTTGGGTCTTATTTCGATGCCGATGCCGCTCAATTCCGGGAATTTCCATAAAACTATCATGGGAACGCTCGCAAGACCGCTTCCGAGATCCAAAAAACGCGCCGGCGGATCATCCGAAACCGTTTTTACCGCAAGCCATGCCGTGAGAAGGTCGTCCGTGCTGTAGCGCTGGCCGTTTTCAGGCTGGAATATCTTGAAATTTCCGGATAAAGTGTCGCATCTAACCGGATCGCTCATTTTGACACCGTGTCAAAATAAAGATCTTTTGCAGTGAGATTTGTTTTACCGGTATAGGCGAAGCGCGTTATTACGCTTTTAAGTTCACGCACATTGCCCGGCCAGCTGTATGATTCGAGTTTTTCGGCCGCAGCCGCTTCGATAGCGAGTTCTCTGCCGCTCAGAGCGCGGTAGAGATGTTTTGCAAGCGGAACTATATCGGAAGGATGCTCGCGCAGCGGCGGGATCTGGATGTGAAGGGTCGAAACCCTGTAAAAAAGATCTTTTCTGAAAGTCTGGTTCGCGACAGCGGTCTCCAGATTTTTGTTCGTGGCAAGGACGAGATTGACGTCGACCTTTCTTCCCAGGCCGTTTTCACCGACTTTGCGGACATTCCAGTCTTCAAGGACACGGAGCAGTTTTGACTGGAGATTCATCGGAATTTCGGCGATTTCGTCAAGGAAAAGCGTTCCGCCGTCAGCCTGAATGAATGCGCCGGCGCGTTCTTCCGCATCGGTAAAACCGCCTTTTGCCGTGCCGAAAAGTTCGCTTTCCGCAAGATTTTCGGGGATGCTTGCCGCGTTGTATGTGACGAAAGCCCCTTTTCTGCCGCTTGTCTTGTGGATAAATTCGGCAAAAACCTCTTTACCGCAGCCGCTTTCGCCTGAGAGGAGGATTATCGGATGATTGCGGAAGAGAACGGGCTGGTTGAGCCAGTTTTCGATCTGTTCGAAGTATGGTGCGAGCGCGCCGACAAGGAATGTTTCACTTGTTTTTTCCTTGTTGATCTTGATCGTGACTTCGTGCCGTCCTGCAAGTGAAAAACGGTATTTTCCTTCTTCCAGGATACCGTTATTTATCCTGACGCCGTTCACCCATGTGCCGTTTTTCCCTTTGTTGAGGAAAAGGATCCCTTTTTCATTCATTTCAAGAACGACGTGTTCGCTTGAAACCTCATCGAAAGCGACCGAAACATCGGCGTTCTTGCGGCCGATCACGATTTTGCGCCCGAGCCTGAAAACAAAGGTTTTGTGCGTTCCGGCATATGTTATCTCTATATTTTTGAATTCTGTCGGCTCTTCGTCGATGATCAGCGTGTTCCCCGCTTTGGAGGCGGGTTCGTCCGGTGCGCAGGGAATCAGGTTCGATGTAGGTGAGAACGAAAAACTGAAATCATGCAGGGAAAAGACGTCGGAATCCTCAAAAATTTCACCGCCCGAAATTTTTCTGCCATTGAGTTTGAATTCGCCGGCTGCGGGATAAAGACACCAGGAGTAATCTTTTTTTTCGAAGTTGAACTCTTTTCTCATCACAAGTTCGCACTCGCGCATTTCGTCCGGAAACAGGATGTCGCCTTCGCTGCCGCCGACGACGATTTTTTTTCTTGCGCTGTTTATGTAAAACGAAAAAAGGTGTTTTGTGCCGCGGTATATGAGAAGATACATATCAAACCTCAAAAAAACAAAACGGAAAATTTTAGGGAAAAACGGAAAAAAGGCAACTATTTCAGCATCTCGTCGCCGGAGAAGTCACGGTAAAGGGTGAGCTGGTCAAGGATGAAGTCGTATTCGTGCGAATTGTCGACGATGATCTCTGATAAAATCTTTCCGAGACCGCTGCCGATCATGTAGCCCTGGCCGCACATACCGGTCGCAAGGAACATATTTTCAACTTCTTTCGTTCTGCCGACGATCGGGAAACCGTCCGGAGTCATCGGGTAAAGGCCTCTCCACGTCCTTCTGATGCGGATATTGCGGAGTCTCGGATAGAGCGAAAGCATTCTTCCGACGACCTGCGGCATGAAGTTGCTCGTGTTGTCGATATCTGTCCCTTTGATCGAAGGTTTCGGGGTGATGCAGAAAACGAACTGGCCTTCGTAGTTCTGGTAGAAATAGTAGTTGAGCGAGATCGCGTCAGGTCTGATGTCAACGACCATCGGACGAAGGAAATATTCGACCGGCTCGGTGATTCCGCCTTCGTGGCAGTCAGGATAAACGGGGATATCGACTCCGCACATTTCACCGATCTCGCGGCTATACGGACCTGCAGCGTTGATGATGAGGTCAGCGCAGTATGTGTCTTTGTCGGTTTTGACAGAAACGATCTTTCCCCCTTTGACTTCCATTGAAACGACTTTTTCGTGGAAGTTGAATTCAGCTCCGCACTCTCTTGCGAGCTTGTAGAAAGCACCTGTCGTCTTGAGCGGGGAAGCGCTTCCGTCGTTGGGCGAGAATGTTCCGCCTCTAAGTCCTTCAGGGCGTATTCCGGGAACTCTTTCTTTGATTTCGTCAGCCGAAACCCAGTCGATATTGAGTCCCATGCTCTTCTGGAGTTTGAGAAGCTCTTTAAGATTTTTCTCAGTCTGCTCTTCGAAGATCGGGTAGATGTATCCGCCTTCGACCCAGTCAACGTCGATGCCGTGGTTTTCTTTCATGTGGCTGATCTCGTTGATCGAAACAGCGCAGATCTTGATCTTCGCGGGGTCGCTGAATGTCGCTCTGAGTCCGCCGATGGCAGCTCTGTTCTGGCCTCTTCCGGTCGATGCGTTCATTTCGATGACGCACACTTTTTTGCCTTTTTTAGCAAGGTTGTATGCAAGCGGTGTACCGATGCTGCCTGCGCCGATTATGAGAATGTCATAACTTTTCATCTAATTTTCCTCCTCGTTTACGATTGCGTACATTGGAGTTTCGACGGTGAGAGGTCTCTTCCTTCCCGGAGTGACTTCCTTCCAGTCTACGCCCGCCATTCTGAAGATCATCGGCATGAGAACGCTGCATGTCTTGCTGCCGCACGCGCCCATTCCGACTCTTATCTGCTTGAGCTGGTTGACGTCTCTGACTTTGTTTTCCTTGATGAAATCGACTATCTGTTTGAGCGAGACTCTCTCGCATCTGCAGACTATGCTGTTTTCGGGAGCGTAGGTGAAATCAGGCAACGGACACGGTTTCGTGACTTCTTCGCTCTGGTATCTGATCCCGGCGATATCAGCTACATTCGCTGCCGTTACGCTGAGGGTGACGAGAGTAGTTTTGTATTTCTTGTTGTAAGCGGTTTTGATGACCGTTCCTTCTTCGATGAATTTTCCGTCGATATCGGTGAGCGGAAGTTTGTCGCCCTCTTTGAAATCGCAGTTGAATTCATAGGGAAGAACGATCTCAGCCTTCGTGTCGTCGACTTTCTTTGCAAGCGCGATCGCAAGGCCGGGGCAGGCCGCTACGCACATTCCGCAGCCGATGCACTCGCCGTCGAAGTAAGGCGTATCCATGATCGTGCCGGTTTCACCTTTGAGTTTGATCGCCTTTTTAGCGCAGACTGTGGTGCAGGGGTTGCACGGAATTTCCTGAAGGCAGGAGAATTTCGGCTGGAATTTAGCCGTGATGACCGGTTTTTCCGGCTCCTTCGTGTTCCCCGGTCTCGATTTGAGAACAGCCGCCTTTTTAAGCCAGCTTTCGTCGATAGCAGCATCGGTCTTTCCGAGAGCCGCAGCCATTTTTCTGCCGGTGATCTTGCCGCCGAACATAGCCGAAGAAGCCTCAGCGATCTCGTCGCAGTCTCCGGTTTTCATAACGTTGAACTTATACTGGTCAGCCAGCGTGAAAAGCTCGTCAGCCGAGCTCAAGCCTACAGCGACAAGGAGCGTATCGACTTCGTAAGTCCTTGCCGTTTCAAGGATCGGATTCCACTTTTCATCGACCTGAGCGACTGTGACTCTTTCGACTTTGCCGTTGCCTTCAGCCGAAATGACTGTCGTGCTGAGATAGATCGGAACGCCCATTCTTCTGATCTTGTCGGCGTGGACTTTGTAGCCGTTGATCTTCGGAGCGATCTCGACGATCGCAGCGACTTCGATCCCGGCCTGAAGAGCGTGGTAAGCGCCGATGAGGCCGACGTTTCCGCTTCCAATGATGAGGATCTTCTTAGCCGCTTTGACTAAGTCGCGGTTGACAAGCGTCTGGAAAGCGCCTGCGCCGTAAACGCCGGGAAGATCGTTGCCTTTGAAGAGGACGGACTTTTCCCTTGCGCCGCTCGAAAGGATGAGCCCTTTGAAATCGACTGTGACATAGTTTTTATTTTTGACGAAAAGACCAGCCTTTTTGTCTTTGAAAACGCCGATAACGCTTGTTTCGGTATATATTTTGACGTTTTTGAAACTTCTGACTTTCTCTTCAAGGATGTGGGCGATGTCGACGCCGCGTGTTCCGGCGAAGCAGTCTTCCTCGCTTCCGAAGAATTTGTGGGTCTGAAGCAGCAGTTTGCCGCCGAGTTTCGCTTTGTCGTCAACCAGAATAACGCTGAAACCGAGCTGGGCAAGTTCGATCGTCGCGTTGAGACCGCTCGGGCCGCCGCCGACAACGAGAACATCGCAGCTTTCGTTGCGTCTTTCGGTGTGTTCTACCGGTCTGTCGTCTTCAGCAAGTTTCGGAACGCCGTTAAGAGTTTCGATTTTCATTCCCGCTTTGAGCGGAGTGATGCACGATTTCTGCGGAAGTCCGTCGATGATCACCGTGCACTGGCTGCACTGTCCGTTCGCGCAGAAGATGCCCTGCGGAGCCTTGCCGTTTCTGTGGAGCGAAAACTGTCTGACACCGTTTGCGAAAAGAGCCGAGCTTACCGCCTCTCCTTCGTAACCTGTCATTTTTCTGCCGTCGAAAGTAAATTCGACTTCCTTCTGACCCTGAGGAATCTCAAGGACAGGATGTTTTTCAATTCTTGTCATAATTTCACCATTATTTGTCGATAAAATTCAAAGAAACATAATTCGCGGCAAGATAGTTCTTAGCTTTTAAATGTCAAGGAATACCAGAAATTACAGCTGTCAGAACCTGTAGCCGATTTCGGCATTGAAGTGAAGGGGGAGAAACGCTATCGGAAGCGCATCGTAGAAGCCGAGTCTCAAAACGAGATTGTTCTTAAAAACGAGATCGGTTGCAAGACCCCATGTAAATCTCAGAAAAGTATAATAATCGTCGTCCGACTGACGGTTTCCGATTTCCATGAACATCTCGGCATCTTTGTCCGGCACGGCCATTATCACATTGAGACCCGCCGCCGCCCAGAGGCCGACGAACTTCATATGCGGGTTCTGCACAGGAAAATCGTAGCGTACTTTCCCCTTGATCGGGATAAAAAATGTCGCGTGACCGTATTCCCCTTTCAACGTGGGGGTGACTCTGAAACCGGCATCGATTCCCGTCTGGAAATTCGAAACGACCCTGAAAGAAAAGTCAACACCGGCGTTGACTGTCATCCAAAGCGGCCATCCGCCGCCGAAACCGGCCGTAGGCGTTATGAACCACCATTTTTCTTCCGGCTGCGTGACTTCTTCTCTGGCTTTAGTATCAGACGGTTCGATTCCATCCTGATTCCCGGCAGTTTCTTCTGCGGACAAAACACTGAAACAAAGAATGAAAAGCAGAACAATGAATGATTTACGCATATTGAAACCTCAATAACAGAAAAACGATGTATTATGTCCGATGAGTTGAAAAAATCAAAGAATAATACAAATATTGACCGATAATACTAGCCGGTTACAATTTCCGGAACTTTTTCGGAGGAGAAAATATGCCTAATCCAAAAAATATCTCAATTTTTGAAGATACCGTGAACTTTGTGCAGAACACAAAACGCTTGCAGGAAGCAGTCACCGCAAGCCTGAGATCACAAAAATTCATAGCGGAAAACGATTCCGTGCCGGACGGAAGTCTTATAAGGCGCTTTGAAGAGCCCGCACAAATCATCGTGAGCAAAAAACGCACTTTCGAGGCAGCTTCCGCTTACGCCGGAAAGGGCGACAAGCTTTGCGTGCTCAATTTCGCTTCCGCATCGAATCCGGGTGGAGGAGTTGTGAACGGCTCCAGTGCGCAGGAAGAGTCTTTGTGCCGGGTATCGACACTTTATTTTACGCTCGATACCGACGAAAACTGGAAGCGCTTCTACAAGCCACACAGAATAAGCCGTGATCCGATCCACAACGACGATATTCTCTACACCCCTGATATCGTTGTGTTCAAAACGGACTCGTCAACTCCAGAGCGCATGGCGGAAAGCGACTGGTTCAACTGCGACGTGATCACATGCGCCGCACCGAATCTCCGCGAAAATCCGCTCAACCGTTACAACAATGGCGACGGAAGAGAAAGACTGCTGCTTTCTGATGATGAACTTTCCCGCGTCCACAGAAAACGCGACCGGAGGATTTTTGATGTCGCCGTGCAGAATAAAGTTGATGTGCTTGTTCTGGGTGCATTCGGCTGCGGAGCCTTCAGAAACAGCCCTGCCGTAGTCGCCGATGTGATGCTTTCGCTTGCAAAAGAATATGAACACGCCTTCAGGACGATCGAGTTTGCGGTATACTGCCCGCCGTTCGACGACACAAATTACCGGATTTTCAAAAAATTGTCGTAACGTCGTCACGTCGTTTCGTCGTAACGATTTAAAAAAAACTTGACTTTTAATTTTTAAATCCTAAAATTAATCGTTGATGCTTTTTTAATTTTAATTTTCGGAGGTTGGAAAATGGAAATAAAAGTTCCGAGTTTTTATTGGCTTGATACTTGGGTTTTGGGTAACATAATTCAAATTGCAACACAGGATTTCTGCGAAAAGTATCTTGACAGAAAGAATGATCCTTGCGGCCGTCAGTATGACCAGATGACGCAGGCGGCGCGTTCTGTTCCCGCAAACATTGCGGAAGGTGTTTCCCGCCACAGCACATCGAAAGAAACAGAGATGAAGCTTTCCGATGTCGCGAGGGCAAGTCTTTCTGAACTCACAAACGACTACATCAACTGGATTCTGCGGCACGGCAGTTTCCCATGGTCGATAAAATCGACTGAATACAAAGAAGTTCAGGCGGTGCGAATGGATCGTCCAAACTATAAAGAAGATGTTGTCTACCGCAGCTCCGTTCATATAATGGCACAGAAACAAAAATTCGACCAATGGCTGACGGGTAATGACTCGCTTGTCGAAGCCAACTGCATCGTTACTCTGTGCCGAAGGCTCTCGATGATGCTTCGCAGACAGATAATCAACCAGTTCGAAACATTCAGGGAAGAGGGCGGTTTCACCGAAAAACTGACAGCGGAACGCCTTGCAAACCGCACAGAAAAAAGTGTGGAGGAAAACGCTCCGGTGTGCCCTAAATGCGGTAAACCGATGATCAGGCGAGTCGCTCAGAAAGGAAAAAATTCAGGAAAAGAATTCTGGAGCTGTTCCGCTTATCCGGACTGCAACGGAATCCGGTCAATTGATTGATCGTCACGTCGTTACATTGTTTCGTCGTCACATTGTTGTCGTAACGTCGTTACATTGTTACGGCGTCACGTTGTCGTCGTCACGGTCGTCACGTTGTTTCGACGTCACGAGATTGATTTATTCCATTTGAGCACAGGTTTTCTTGCTGCCAGGGTTTCGTCCGGGCGGCTGATAGCAGTGTTCAGCGGAGCGTTGAGAATGTTTTCGGGATTGGTTTTTGCGGTTTCGGCGATATCGATCATCGCTTCGATGAACTCGTCCAAAGTCTCTTTGCTTTCGCTTTCGGTGGGCTCGATCATGAGTGCGCCGTGAACGATGAGCGGGAAGTAGACTGTCGGCGGATGGTAGCCGCGGTCGATGAGTGCTTTCGCGATATCCATCGTGGTGATGTGGTTCGGCATCTCTGAATCGTCGAAAACGACTTCGTGGAGCGTGTCTGATTTGTATTTGAGGTGATAGTAGTCACGAAGGCACGCTTTGATGTAGTTTGCGTTGAGAACAGCGTTTTTAGCGGTTTCGCCGAGGTGTTCCTTGCCGTATTCAAGGATGTAGATGAACGCTTTGAGCGTTACGCCCATGTTTCCGTAGAATGAGCGGACTCTTCCCATCGAATTGTCGGAGTCGTTGAAGGTGTAAAGGCCGTCTTTTTCTACTACGAACGGGTTCGGAAGGAATTCGACGAGTTTTTCGCATACGCCTACAGGACCTGCACCCGGGCCGCCGCCGCCGTGAGGCGTGGAGAAAGTTTTGTGAAGGTTGTAGTGGAGAACGTCGATCCCCATATCGCCGGGTCTTGCCATGCCGAGCAGTGCGTTCATGTTCGCACCGTCGCCGTAAACAAGGCCGCCTGCATCGTGAACGGCTTTCGTGATTTCAAGAATGTCGCTCTCGAAAACGCCGAGTGTGTTCGGGTTGGTGAGCATGATGCCTGCAACTTCGTCGGTGAGAAGCGATTTGAGCGTGTCAAGGTTGACCTTTCCGTGCTCGTCGCTCTGAAGGACGACGACTTCAAATCCGTTGAGAGCGCAACTTGCGGGGTTGGTGCCGTGCGCGCTGTCGGGGATGATTATTTTTTTACGTTTCTTGTCGCCGATTTTGTCGAAATAGCTTCTGATGATGCCGATTCCGGTGTATTCACCGTGAGCGCCGGCCGAAGGATTGAGCGTGCAAGCCGCGAATCCGCCGATTTCAGCGAGCATTCTCTGCATTTCGAACATGATCTTGAGAGTTCCCTGTGCGTAAGGTGCCGGAGTTTCGGGGTGAAGTTCCGTGAACTGCGGGTTGCGGACAAGTTTCTCGTTGATTTTCGGGTTGTATTTCATCGTGCAGCTGCCGAGCGGATAAAAACCGTGGTCAAGGCTGTAGTTGTATGTCGAAAGTCTTGTGTAGTGGCGGACTACATCGACTTCGCTGAGTTCCGGAAGGTCAAGGTCTGTTCTGCGGAGCTCTGCCGGAAGAATGTTCTCCGCTCCTTCGAGATTCTCTTCGGGAAGCGAATATCCGCGTCTTCCTTCGCGGCTTCTTTCAAAAATGACCGATTCTTTAAGTTTGAGGTCTTTCATTCCGGGGTAACTCATTTTGCACCTCCTGTAACTTCTTTGAGTGCCGCAACGAACTTGTCAAGCTCTTCGTAGCTGTGGATCTCCGTGGTGTTTACGATGATCGCGTTCTCAAGTTCCGGATAGTATTTTTTCGCGTGGATTCCGCCGAGGATTCCCTTTTCCGCGAGTGCTTTGAGTGCGCAGCATGCGCAGCCGGGGGTGAGGATCGTGAATTCGTTGTAGTTGTTTCCTTTGAAAGCGACTTTGCACGGAGTTTCCTTCTCGATCTTGTTCTTGAGGTAGTCAGCGCGTTTGAGGTTCATGAGCGCGACTTCCTTCATGCCCTGTTTGCCCATCGTAGCGAGGTAAATCGAAGCCGCCGTCGCCATAAGTCCCTGGTTGGAGCAGATGTTCGAGGTCGCTTTTTCGCGTTTGATGTGCTGCTCTCTGGCCGAAAGTGTGAGAACGAAGCAGCGGTTGCCGTTCTTGTCGACTGTCTGGCCGATAAGTCTGCCGGGCATCTTTCTCATATACTTTTCCTTGCAGGTGAAAAGACCTACGCCGGGGCCGCCGAAGTTTACCGGGATTCCGAGTGCCTGGCCGTCACCGACAGCGATGTCAGCGTCGATGTCGCCGGGAGTCGCGAGGATTCCGAGAGCCGTCGTTTCGGTGATTACCGGAATGAGCAACGCACCCTTTTCATGCGTAACTTCGGAGATCTTGCGGATGTTTTCGATCATGCCGAAGTAGTTCGGATACTGGAAAACTACGCAGATCGTATCTTCGTCGATTTTTGCAAGTTCCTTTTCTGCAACGCAGCCTGTAGCGGCATCCATTTCAAGAAGGTCGATCGAATCTACAACGAAGCCGGTGTAGGTCCTGATCGTCTGGATGTACTGCGGGTTGACAGTGGACGCGATGAGGACTTTGTGTCTCTTCGTCTGGATCTTGTGCGACATAAGGACTGCTTCTGCGGCAGCGGTAGCGCCGTCATACATCGAAGCGTTCGCGACATCCATTTTGAAAAGGTTCGCGATCATCGTCTGGAACTCGAATATAGCCTGAAGCGTTCCCTGGCTGACTTCGGGCTGATAGGGAGTGTAGGAAGTGTAGAACTCGCTTCTCGAAATCATCTGGTCAACGAGAGCGGGGCAGTGGTGTTTGTAGCAGCCGCCGCCGAGGAAGGAAAGCATGTTCGCGCCGGTGTTTTCCCTGCCGAGTTCGTCCATGATTTTTTCAAGTTCGGGTTCGCTTTTGGCAGAGGGGATGTTCAGCTCTTTTTTGAGGAGAACGTTCTGCGGAAGCGGGGAGAAGAGGTCGGAAACCGACTGGACGCCGATTTTGTCGAGCATCTCTTTCCTTTCTTTATCCGTTATCGGAAGGTATCTCATTTTTTACCTCTCAAGTTTTTAATAAAAAAAGGGGAACGAAAAACGCTCCCCTGAATCAAAAATCCTCTGAAACACTTAGTCTTCCTGAGTTGCAAGGAATTCTTCGTATTCTTCAGCGGTCATAAGCGAGTTGAAATCCTCGTCGCTTTCCGCTTCGACTTCGTAAAGCCAGCCGTCGCCGTAGCAGTCGTTGCTGACTGTTTCGGGGCTGTCTTCGAGCATGTCGTTTACCGCTACGACTGTTCCGGAGATCTGGTTGCAGATGTCTTCGGAGCTTTTTACTGTCTCGATCGTGCAGTCAACGTCGTCTTTTTCGATAACGATGTCCGTTTCGGGAAGTTCGACGTAGGTGATGTCGCCGGCATGCTGAGCAGCGAAGTCTGAAATACCGATGCGGTATCTTTTGTTGCCGAGGTCTTTTACCCATTCATGGGTTTCCGAGAACCTGAGTTCGGAAGGAACATTGTAATTAGCCATGATTTTCTCCTGAAAAAAGTTATTAAAAAGTTATAACATTGAAGCCATTTTCTTTCTTGAAGTGCCCTTTACAAGCGGGTTCGCCTTGACGAAAGCCTTGAAAGTCTTGCCTTTTTCGTTCAAAAGTTCGATCTCTTCGTCGAGCGCAAGTTCCTTGTTGACTCTGATGAAGCCTGCCGGAACCATTCCGAGCGAAACTGCCATAATCTCCGAAGTGAGAACGCCGATCTCTTCGCCTTTGTAGAGAACTTTCGAGTGGTCGCCCGGTTTTCTCTTGCCTTCGACCGTGATCGCGTAAGCGAAAATCGTTCCTTTTGCAGCCATAAGCGGCTCTTTGCCGATGAAATCGTGCTCGTAGCTGATCGCGAATTCCCACGGAGTTCCCGCAGCAACTACGTCCGGACGTACTTCGTGGCCCGAAAGCGGAAGACCTGCCTCAAGTCTGAGCGTGTCTCTTGCGCCGAGTCCTGCCGGCATGATCCCGTATTTTTCGCCTCTCGTAAGAAGGAGATCCCAAAGTCGGACAGTTTCGTTTATGTCGCAGTAGATTTCGAAACCGATCTCGCCGGTATAGCCCGTTCTGCTGAGAAGAACTTTGATCCCGTCAAGGTTTACGTTGTCTGCGAAGCGGAAGAATTTAAGCCCTTCGATAGCTTCTCTTCCTGCGATCTCAGCGATGAGCTTCGGAGCGTTCGGGCCCTGAAGGTCAAGTTTGCAGGTTTGCGCACTGATATTTTCAAGTTTCATATCGGGAAGCGCGTTCTTTTTGAGCCATTCGAAGTCGCTGTCCTGCGTTCCCGCGTTGACAACGAGCATCCATTTTTCTTCGTTGAAGCGGTAAACGATGCAGTCGTCGATCACGCAGCCTTTCTCGTTGAGCATGAAGTTGTACTGAGCCTGACCGTCCTCGATCGCTCTTACATCGTTGGTGAGCATTTTCTGCCAGAAAGCGAAGGAATCCTTTCCGGTGATGATGTATTCACCCATGTGGCAGATGTCGAAAAGGCCGCAGTTTTCACGCGTCGCCTTATGCTCGGCAGTCTGGCCGGTTTTATACCACAGCGGCATGTCCCATCCGCCGAATTCAGCCATTGTAGCGCCCATCGCTACATGTCTTTCAAATAACGGAGTCTTGTTCATAGTTCCCTCTCTTAATTATAAGAAAACAAAAATCGATTGTTTATAGTAGAAAAATTATCCAATGCAAGGAAAAGATATTAAATTTTTTGTTTGCCGATTGAACGCGTTTTGCTATAATTTCCCGTTTTTGACTCTTTGAGGCAGGTTATGGGCGAAAAAGAAAACTGGACGACGGTGATAACTCCGAAAAACAAATTTTTCAGGCTGAATCTGAAAGAACTCTGGCAATACCGCGATCTGATCACGTCTTTTGTGAAAAGGGACATTTCAGCAACTTACAAGCAGACGATTCTCGGTCCGCTCTGGTTTTTCATCCAGCCGGTTTTCACGACGATAATGTTTCTCATCGTTTTCGGAAACATCGCGAAAATCCCGACCGACGGCGTTCCGCAGGTTCTTTTCTACATGAACGGCATAATTTTATGGAACTATTTTTCGAAGTGCCTTCTTTCGACTTCCAACACTTTTGTCAGCAACTCGGCGATTTTCAAAAAAGTTTATTTTTCACGTCTGACAATTCCTGTTTCAAACGTGATTTCGGCTCTGGTGCAGTTTGTCATTCAATTCGTGCTTTTTATAATTATTTTTATCGCTTACAAAATATACGGCGCGGATCTGAAGCTGAGTGCCGCGGTTTTTGCAATTCCGCTTTTCGTGCTGCAGATGGCTGTCCTCGGGCTCGGGATCGGGCTTATAATCACCTCTTTGACGACAAAATACCGCGACCTGACTCATCTTGTCGGATTTGCGGTGCAACTCTGGATGTATGCGACCCCGATAGTCTATCCGCTTTCGATGGTTCCCGAAAAATGGCGTTCTCTTTATGTGCTGAATCCGGTCGTTCCGATTCTCGAAAGTTTCAAACACGCCTTTTTCTCGACAGGGATGCCGTCGGTTGCTGAATACGGAATCAGCGTCGCAACGACTGTTCTTCTCCTTTTCGCCGGAATTTTTGTCTTTAATTTTGTAGAGAAAAATTTCGTGGATACGGTGTAGAAACCGTCTGAATCGCAGAATAACAAAACAAATTTTGTTGACAAAAATTGTCAACTACTTGAAATGATTTGGCTTTTTATCAGAAATTTAAACTGCAATTTTTTTATCGAACGCAAAAAACGATGATTTTTTTGTGTTCCGCCCGATGCCGATATCGCCAAAAACGAAATTCAGCCTTCACACATGGTGACAATTTTTGTCAACCCCCTCAAATTACAACATAAAACGCCGCCGCTCCTTAAACTCTCTAAATTCCTTAGACTCCCTAAATTCCCTAATTCTGCGGCGGCTGAGGGGCTGGCACGCAAATTGCATCTCGTGGGCGTTTTGTTGTTTTTTTGGAGACAAGATTAATGATTTCGCGCGCGTTTACCTTAATAGAATTGATGATCGTTATTACAATTATCGGTATTCTGGCTGCAGTTGCTATTCCGATGTACACGGGTTATTCAGCTCGGGCGAGAGCATCAGAAGTTCCTATAATTCTTAAAGACATCGTAAAATTTCAGTTTATCCACAGGGATTATCCCGGGAATCAGGGAAAATATGCCAACGGGCTTGCAACAATAGGTGTTAAAACAAATCTGGGAACTTTCGCGGACGATCCGACAAACTGCAAAACTGCACCAAGCGGTATCAATGACAGTGAGCACCCTTATGCATGCAGCCAGTATTTCGGTTTTTCTACAAGTTCCGCAAGCACCGGCGTTACCTGCAATGACAATGGCACCGGCAACTTCTCGTGGTCAAAAGCAATCAACAGCAATGATGTATTACCTAGCGATCTCGCTGCCTGCATGACTGAAGATTTTTTCTATAAACACGGCAACGGACAATAGTTTTGGCACGCTTTTTGCTCAACAATTCACGTAAATTGTTGTTTGATAGTCAGACGACGTTTTTTTTATTAATTTCATCAAAAGGAGAGAAAGATGAAAAAAGGTTTCACACTTATCGAGCTCATGATCGTTATCGCGATCATCGGTATTCTTGCAGCAGTTGCTATTCCTATGTACAGCGACTACACCAAAAAATCGAGAACTTCTGAGGTTCCCGGCAACCTGAAAGACCTCGCTCAGATGCAGATTATCTACAATCAGGATCCGAACGGCGGTGCAACAGCAGATAAACCGTATGCGAAGGCTCTTGCAACACTTGGTTTCAAAACCAGTTCAACTCTTTTCTCTGATGCAGCAACAACTTGTCCTGGCGGTACATCGAATTCGGCCACTACCACCTATGCTGCGTATGCATGCGGAACTTACTATGGCTACACCACGACTTCGACTGGTACATCTGAGACCTGCACCAGCAATCCGGTTGAGAGCGACTTTGTTTATGCTACGGCTATAGACAAAACAAAAGTTCCGAATAATGCAGGTGCTGCAGGTTTCTCGAGAGCTTGCATGGATCCGAAATTCAACCTTCAGCATGCCGGCGGACTTTAATCTTAAGTTTGCTTAATGCTCGATTTTTCAAACCCCGCTTCGGCGGGGTTTTTTTGTATCTGGACCTGATCCCTCAGCCGCTTTGCGGCAGCTCCCCAACCCCTCAGTCAACCTTTGGTTGCCAGCTCCCCTGATTTTCAGGAGCGCCTTGACGGGGCGCCTTAAAAATGAGACGCCATGGTATGACGTCTCTACATTTATTCAATTAAATTCAGTGTTTAGTTGTAGAGACGTTTCCTGAAACGCCTCAATGTTTTTTCCAGCAAAAACAAAAATTTTTAGTGAAGAAAAATGCGGAAATCCGCAAAAAAATTCAATAGGACATTGATTTTGAGCATAAAACGGGTATTCTATTGCAGAAAAATGCGGAAATCCGCAATTTTCTGCAATAGGAGGTAAAAATGGAAATTCGCAGAGACGTTTATCTGAGCAAACTGATTTCAAAAAAACATAACGGCATGATCAAGGTGGTAACAGGAATCCGCAGATGCGGCAAGTCATATCTTTTGTTCAATCTTTTTAAGGATTATTTGATTGATTCAGGCGTTTCAGAAGATCATATTCTTGAAATGGCGTTTGATTTGTATGAAAACAAGGATTTTCAAGACCCCAAAGTATTTTTTCCACATATAAAATCGCAGATAAAAGACGAAAATATGTATTACATTCTGCTTGACGAGGTTCAGCTTCTCGGCGATTTTGAAGCGATTCTCAACAGTTTGTCGAGAATGAAAAATGTTGATGTATATGTAACCGGAAGCAATGCAAAATTTTTGTCGAAAGATATTATTACGGAATTTCGCGGAAGAGGTGACGAAATAAGAATGTATCCGCTGACTTTTTCGGAATTTATGAGTGTTTATCCGAAAGACACATTGTCGGGCTGGAAAGATTATGTTTTATACGGAGGCATCCCTCTTGTTTTACTAAGAGATGAACCGGATCAAAAGATCGATTTTTTGAAAAACCTGTTCGAAGAGACATATATATCTGATATCATCGGAAGAAATAGTGTGAGAAACAAGTCGGAACTTGAAGAATTATTGAATATTCTTGCTTCATCTATCGGTTCTCTGAGCAATCCGAGCAAAATTTCATCGACTTTTAAAAGTGTAAAAAACAAAACCATCAGTCAGAATACAGTCAAAAAATACATTGATTATTTTGAAGATTCCTTTCTGATTGACAGCGCTGTCCGATACGACATAAAAGGGAGAAAGTATATCGATACTCCTTTGAAATATTATTTTTCCGATCTCGGTTTGAGAAACGCGCAGCTGAATTTCAGGCAGATCGAGGAAACTCACGCAATGGAAAACATTATTTTTAACGAGTTGAAAGTCCGCGGATACAATGTCGATGTCGGGGTCGTTGTCACAAATGAAGTTGACAGTGCAGGCAAAAAAATCAGAAAGCAGCGTGAAGTTGATTTTGTCTGCAACAAAGGTTCGAAACGAGTTTATATTCAATCTGCTCTTTCTATGCCCTATGAGGCGAAACAGGAGCAGGAGCAAAAATCTCTGAAAGAAATACAGGATTCTTTCAAAAAAATTATCGTTGTAAAAGACATTCCGACACATTACAACGATGACGGAGTGCTTATCACCGATATTTTTGATTTCTTACTAAATTCAGACAGCCTTGAATTTTAGATACAAAAAAACCCCGCCGAAGCGGGGTTTGAAAAATTGAACCAACTAGAGATTAAAGTCCACCAGCATGGTTAAGGTTGAATTTAGGATCCATGCAAGCTCTTGAGAAGCCAGCGCCGCCAGCATCGTTCGGAACTTTAGATTTGTCTGTAGCCTGAGCATAAACAAAGTCGGTTACAAGCGGATTGTTTGTGCAGGTTGACGATGCACCGGTTGATGTTGTGGTGTAACCATAGTAGGTACCGCAAGCATAGGTGTTGTAAGTCGTGGAAGCTGTTGATGCTGCTGATCCACCCGGGCATTTAGTTGGATCGTCACTGAAATTTTCTGAACTGGTTTTGAAACCAAGGGTTGCAAGAGCCATTGCATAGGGTTTTGTACCAGTTGAACCACCGTTCGGATCTTCTTTGTAGATAAGCTGCATCTGAGCAAGATCTTTCAGGTTGCCGGGAACCTCAGAAGTTCTCGATTTTTTGGTGTAGTCGCTGTACATAGGAATAGCAACTGCTGCAAGAATACCGATGATTGCGATAACAATCATGAGCTCGATAAGTGTAAAACCTTTTTTCATCTTTCTCTCCTTTTGATGAAATTAATAAAAAAAACGTCGTCTGACTATCAAACAACAATTTACGTGAATTGTTGAGCAAAAAGCGTGCCAAAACTATTGTCCGTT
>Ga0310690_10000667_pt1 | contig 69766 bp, 65 predicted proteins | sample AusTroGonzalo_MG_2_FD_207661 | JGI IMG/M metagenome (GOLD analysis project Ga0310690, IMG submission 207661) | Bovine rumen microbial communities from tropical cattle in Woodstock, Queensland, Australia - Gonzalo_04 (v2) (version 2) | ecosystem: Host-associated > Mammals > Digestive system >... | reverse complement strand
AGTATTCTGGCAGACATCCTCCATGTCTTCCTTGCTGAAGCAATTGTTGTTCTTTGCATTGAAGCAATAGACTGCAACTTTCACCCACTCGATGATTGAGTCCCAATTAAAACACCTTTCTTCCATATTCTTCTATTTTTTTTGCAAGTTTAGTCACAATGAAATTGGGAGGCCGGGGCAGACAATTTATTGTCTGGAATAATGGAACTATTGAATGGAAAAACTATCTTTGAGAATCAAAACAAGCAGTAAATGGGACTTCAGTTATTAGGACAGCACAAGTTGGTAGTCGGTTATCTGCCCGGTGTTCTCGGGAGCGAGAAAGTTGTTTATTTTATTGAGAACAATGACAACAAACTGTTCTCAGAATACATAAAGAAAAATCTTCATAAGATAACCGAGTATTATAAGCGTTACGGACTTGTTTTCATATATCGTGATGAAATGGCACGCGCCACCAGCGCCAAGCAACTTGAGAAAGCCATCAGAAAACATCTTTCCGGGATTGACATTCATGGCAACCAGTATAAAAAAATCTTCCAGACATGCGACTTAACGATAAAGGCCTTAGAGGAACGCATGGACCTGTCACCAAATAACCCCCATGCAATCTCCATCAACTTTGAGGATTCCGAATACAGTTATGATCAGACCTTGAAAAGAATTGCAAGAGAATTCGGAACCATAGTCAATGAACCTTCTCACGAAGAAATGAGAAACTTGTCTCATTGGCTGGAATCATTCATAATTGAGAATAATGTCACGTCCGAACAAATCAAGAAAATATTTATATCCGCTTTAACTATCACGCATACCATCCCACTCGTCATATCTTATAACAAAACAGAACGTACGTTCATTATCAAGTTAAAGGATTCGGGTGAAACATTTGATCTTACTTATTCCCAGCAAGTTTTGTACCTTTTGTTACTCCATTATAGAGATCAGGTTCCAGGCATCTCTTGCAAAGATTTGCAACATACCTATAAACACGATCTTTATACCGCCTACGAAAAGACCAAGGGGGCTGATGACGGTGATCCACTCATTACTGTCGAAAACTATTCAAATCCTAAAAGGCTGACAGAATATAAGACAGATATCAATGACATCATAAAAGAACACTTTAGCGACAACAAGTATCTTTACACCCCTTATCTAATCAATAGAAATGGTAAGTATTTTTTCATTGATTTGGAATCATCATTAGTGGAATGGGAATGTCATCCTTTTGAATTGAATGACAAATAAGGAATTCAATCAACTTTTTTACAAAACTGCTCCAAGTATCTTATAAGAAGCGGAATCTTCATAACCTGCCAGTCCAGCGTGGTGTTGTCCGGCTCTGCCTTAAACTGCGATTCTATAATATTCTGGGCCGACAGCAAGTAGTCCATCATACGCTGCGTGTAAATGGTGTGATGCTTAAACTGGCACATCCTAAAGACTGCTTTGGCAACGGCTATGGCATCGGCCACCATAGGATTCTTATGAGCATCCGGTTTCCGGATTTCTAGGCTCAGATTGGGACGCACTCCCGCAAAGCAAGTTTCAACCGGCGCCTTGAATCCTATCCACCCATTCAGAACCTCACCTGGGCTGGGATTGTCATTCACCTCTGGTAGCATAAGATTTTCTACAATTGTGTTAAGATCATACGGCGAGCGTGTGATGTCATACATTAATGGTGCTATGTCATAGGTGCTACAGGTCAATTTCAGAAATTTCCGACCATCGTCTCGCTGAATAACACGGATGTTGTGGAACAGGGAGGCATCCACAAGGATGCCTTTCTCATGACTGTATAAATCATAGCCTAAAAACCTAACTTTGAGCACATCATTCATAAACTGAGAGTTCGCCACGCGCTGCCCCCCGTATATTCTTCCACAATCACCAACACAGATATACTCCGGCAATTGTCTGAAAGTCCTGAAAGTGTGATGCAGACTGCTCTTAGCGCTTGCCCAGTCCTCGTGGTTACCAGAAAACGCTCCCCAACAGCTGCTTAAAACCAAAAGTTTAGGCGCGAGATTCCGGCTGCAGTACAGGTGCTGGTAGGTTTTCACGCCCTCTCCACCGTCAGGGCCCTCTCCGCCTATAAACAATATGCTAAACCGCTTGGGCCCATGGAGACAACTCTTGGTTTGGTTCCTCTCCATGATGGCCCAATGGCAGAATGGCTTAAAAGTCAATGGCCGATTATCAAACGTATCGGAATATTTGTCATCTGGCGATAACACAAGCTTCCAATCCTTGCACATGTATTCCTCTTTACGGAGAGGCCGATGGGCAAATACATGATAGCCGGCTATATGATTCAGTTCATTCAGCAGAATGGTCTCGGCGGCCAGGAAATCACAGTACACAAAACTGTTTATGCCCAGTCTGCGCCAGATAGTATTACAGTATTTGATAGGTCGCCCATCTGTGGGATATGACCCGCAAGCAGGGTAGAAGCAACTATCATTCAACAACTGCAGGGTGTCAATAGGATTCTCCATATAGAGAATATCCTCTTTCGTCAGGTAGTCAAGATATGCCATAGTTCTCTGTTTTTTAACATATACATTCCAGGGCTGGAAATCTTTCTAAAAAATAGAAGCCCGAAGAAAAAATCCCCGGGCTTCTGACATGAAAAAAGAATTTTGTCAAGCAAGGAGTTGGAGTTATTGCAGAATACTAATACCTGCAACAATGAAAACAATATGTTAAACCCTTAATTCTTTTTCCAGAATTCATTTGCCTTATCATTCACTTTCGTCGTGAATAATATAGGCGAAACTCTCTGTCGCCATCATCTGCCTGGCGTCCTTATAGAAAGACCAGAATGATGCTGGTTTCTGGAGAACCTTCTGATAAGCGTTCCATCCCAACGGGATGATCCCCCAGAGGCCGTCTATGATCGTATCATCGCCTAAATAGCCGAAGCGCGGGGGATAGTTGTATAGAGAATCACCCATTGCTTCGCACAAATCGGAGAACCGCCTTTCAGACTCATCAATAAACTCCTGAAGTTCTGTCTCATCTTTGCACTCCCTTTCTATTATTTTCCTACCTATCTCAATCTTTCTGGGGAGTCTTATTAATCTCTTCCACTGCAATGCCGCAATGATTTGTTCGAATCGTTCATTGTTCATATTCTACCTTTTTTTATTGTTTATACTCTCAATCTCTGCTTTTATTTCCATTATTGCATCGTGAAACGGCAAAATTTCTTGAAAGTCAGAATCTATTGGATGTGCCGGTTCCTCTGCATTTACGGGTTGTGACAGCATAAGTTCTATAAAACTTGGTCTCCATCCTTTAATCTCTTCCATCATCAATCATTGTATTTTTTAGTAACGTACGGTCAAACAGCGGATAGATACAGATAATCTTTATACTCCCCCATTTAAAAATCATTTCGGCCAAAACTTATTTTTCTTACAGTTAAAAACGGAAGCCTATTAAAGCATACCATTGGGGACGGTTCCGTTTGGTACCATTGGGGACGGTTCCGTTTGGTATTGTTATCTGATTATTTGTTTATCTTTGAACAACTAATGGTCAACGATATGGATAATAATAGAGCGTGGCTCGAGGACCCAACTTTTAGAAAGGCCGTCAAGAAGGCGGTAGGTAAAAGAATTAAGGGCGACTTGTTTGAGGATGGTTATGACTTTATCTTTCTTAATATCACCCTTGAGGTTAGTGACAAGGTTGAGATTGAGGAGGATAAAGAAATTATTGAGGAGGCGATATCAGATTGCCTCGTAGACCTTGACAAAGGCGATGATTACAATGTGTTCGCTCTTGATATCAATAGGATCAGCGACATAAGAATTGCCTACACAGTTCTTATCCGAGTAGGCTCTGCCGTCTATGATGATTGGCCTCATGGAGATGAGTTTTATCACCACATCGAGTCTTATATCGAAGATGAAGACATTATTGCCGTCAGTGTCAAAGGCTTGGACAAATGACGCATTGGGAAACGACCCCTTTGCGTGCAATTGGGGCCTGACCCCAATTGTACTATTTTTGCAACTTTTGCCGGGAATATGAAACAGATAGAGGTAGTAGCCGCAATAATTCACGATGAGCAGAACCGCATTTTCGTCACTCAGCGGGGATACGGGAATTGGAAGGACTATTGGGAGTTTCCCGGGGGGAAGATGGAGCCGGGCGAATCAGGGCCAGAGGCTTTGAAGCGTGAGATTTGGGAGGAGCTTGAAACGCGCATTGTGATTGAGCGGTTTGTCAAGACTATTGAATGGGACTACCCTCAATTTCATTTAACCATGCATTGTTATTGGTGTCACGTTGAGAGCGGTGCACTTACGCTCAAGGAGCATGAGGCTGCGCGCTGGCTCAGCAAGAATGAATTGCGCAGCGTCAACTGGCTCCCGGCCGATCTCCAGCTGCTGAATGAGCTTTGACAAAAAGAGTACAATTGGGGTCTGACCCCTTTTGTATCATTTTGCGCTACTCGTACGTCCAGACGGTTTTGGAAGATGGTTTGCGGGACAAAGAAAAGCCTGATAAACTGTAGTGGGTTTCTGTTAAGGGATCGCCGGTTTCAGGATCGTATTCGTATTTCACAAGTGACGCCCTTGATTTCCAGCCGTGTTTTATATGGTATTCTACCATTTTTGTTCTTAAACCACTTTTGTTGTATACGTATTTGAGTTTAAGGAACGGCCTTTCAGTGTATTTTCCACCCTTATATTCGTTGGCCAGTTGCGTCTCTATCATAGTCCTTTTTCTGTACTGGCGTCTGTATGTGGCATAGGAGGGATGTTCATCGTCGTTCCCATCGAAATAATATTGCTCCTGGCTTATTAATCGGCCCTTCTCATCAAAAGTCTTATTAGTCAAGGAATAAATGACGGCAGGCGAATCGTCTTCCTGATATGTCATTATGCGTGTGGTTTGCAAGCCATCGGCCGAATACGTCATGCTGTCAACTCTCTGTACTACAACGCCTTCCCTTTCCGGAAGAACAGATCTTTTGACTGTTTGGCGCCCCAGTGAATCATAGGAATAACAGGAATATCGGCCATTGTCTGTTTCCTCCAGGATTCGGCCTTGTTCATCGGACCTGCTCCAGCCCCACTCAAACCATTCATCACCGTCAAGAGCATAACTGGAATGGGTGCCGTCACTGCGGGAAACGAATTTGCTTTTCTTCAACCCTTCCTTCCAGACCGCAGTCACGTACGTCACTTCCTCAATAATGTCACCAACCTGATTTGTCTGATACGAGTAATAAGTGGTGTCTACATTCCCCTCATAATAAGACACCCGAGTCATTGCGACCAAATCGCTATCCTCATACTGGTAAATCTCATAGCCACTAAGCTTGTCATAACGATATCTGTCCAACCTTACGAGCCGATGCCCGCCCGCCGATGCACAAACCGTCGACAGCAAGCCAAACACACACAGGGCCGATGCAAATCTCATAACACTACTCATTTGTTTGCGACAAAAGTACTACCCCCATCAGCAACCGGCAAGCCTCCCGCGTTGCAAAATCGTTGCAAAATAAGTAATTTTGAGTATCTTTGTAGTATCTGATACCAGGGGTATTCCGCAAGGCATTCGGTGTCAGGCCAGGGATACCCCTAGTTTTTGATATCGTGTTTAACCTAATTATTCTTGTTTGTTATGACAATGAAAGACAATCTTAGTCCCAAGTACAATGATGCTGTCCATCAAATTAAGACAGCTATTTTGCAGAGTCAGTCAAAGGCTCTTGCCAGTGTCAACCAGGAGCAGCTTGCTCTTTACTATGGTATCGGCCGGTATATTTCTCGGAATTCCCGTTTAAGATATTGGGGTAAAGATGCCATTGAAACTATCAGTAGGCAACTATCAGTTGAGTTACCCGGGCTTAAAGGTTTCTCTGCACGTAATTTGAGAAATATGAGAACATTCTATGAGAAATGGAAATGTTTTGACACCAATTCGTCAGTTGCAATTGACGAATTTCAAAAGAGTGTTAATTTGGCAGTTGCGACTGCCAAATTGGGCTCAGAATACAATACAGCAAACTTTAATCTTTCAGATATACCAATTGCTGCCTTTTTTAGTATTGGTTTTACACATCATACTGCAATTCTTGCAGGATCCAATACGATTGAAGAAAGATGTTTCTACATCAGTCTATGTCATGAACAGAAATTGTCTGTCAGCGAACTTCAGAAGCGTATTGCAGAAGACGCATATCGTAATCAAGGAAAATGCCAAACAATTTCTGCAAAGCTATTCCTGAATTCAAACAAGCGTTCAAAGCAATACAATTGTTTAAGGACGAATATCTGCTTGACTTTATCAATGTTGAACAGTTAGGACAGCACGAGGAGGACATTGATGAACGTGTAATAGAAAATGAGATTGTACACAATATCAGGAACTTCATTATGACTTTCGGAAAGGGTTTCGCGTATATCGGCAACCAAGTTCATTATGATAAACTAGGGCATGATAATTGGATTGATTTGCTATTCTTTAATAGAATACTGCGCTCACTCGTTGTGGTGGAACTCAAAAAAGGATCTTTCAAACCTGGTTATTTGGGACAACTCTCCCACTATCTGCACATTCTTGATGATGATGAAAGGATTGAAGGCGAAAATCCTCCTTTAGGAATTATTTTATGTAAAGATGCTGATAAGACTTTTGTGGAATATGTTCTTCAGGATTACCAACGTCCAATGGGGGTTGCTACATATAGAGCAAACCAAGAAAAATTGAAACAACTGCTTCCGGATGAAGAAGAAATGAAGAAGTTATTGTAATTGGTGTACAATGTGAAAAATGGGACAGTGATTTCGTCGAGCTAAACCTTCCCCAATTTCACATTTTAGTAACTTTGCAGTAAAGCACAAGAACTATGGTAAAGCATATCATTTTATGGACATTGAATCCGGAGTTATCGGAACAGGAGAAGAAGGCCGTTAAGGCGGGTATTAAGGAGGGTCTTGAGGGACTGGTTGGAAAGGTTCCCGGACTGATTGACGTCAAGGTTCAGATTGACGGCCGGCTGGATTCATCAAACGCCGATGTCATGCTGGACAGCACCCTGGAGAGCTACGAGGCGCTGAAGGCGTACGCCAAGCATCCGGCCCACGTAGCTGTGGCTGACACCAAGGTGCGTCCCTACACCGTTCAGCGCAGCTGCCTGGATTTCGAAATCTAAAAAAGGAGCCAAAGGGGACGGTTCTGTTTGGCTCCCTCATTAAAAAAGGGGCCAAACAGAACCGTCCCCTTTGGCTCCTTTTGTGTCTTTTTTGTATATTTGTGGGTTAATAAGATTACTACATTCAATCCAATATGAGCAAAACCACCAAATATGTGCTTATCGCAGTGATAGTGATAGGCCTGGCAGTATGGGGCGTTATCAGTTTCAAACCCAAGAAAAACAGCGAAATACCTGTAGGTCCCATACCAGGAGCAATGGGAGGCCCGGCAGCAGCGCTGGGTCGTGGCGGCCAAACCTTACTGGTTCGCCACGTGATCATGCAGCCCACCGAACTTGTGGACGGCATCAACATAAGCGGAAGTCTTATCCCCAACGAGGAGGTAAACCTGTCGTTTGAGACATCGGGCAAGATTACCGATATATTCTTTGAGGAGGGCAGCAAAGTCAAGAAGGGTCAGGTTCTGGCCAAGATAAACGACGCTCCCCTGCAGGCACAGCTCAAGAAGCTGGAGGCCCAGTATCAGTCAACTGAGGACCGTCTGGCCCGCCAAAAAGCGCTCTATGAGAAGGAGGCTGTGAGTAAGGAGGCATACCAGGAGGCCGAGGCCAACTTCAACAAGCTGCAGGCCGATATTGAGGAGTGCAAGGCCAAGCTGGACCAGACTGAGCTCAAGGCCCCGTTTGACGGTATCATAGGTCTGCGTCAGGTCAGTGTAGGTGCATATGCATCGCCTAGCACAAACGTGGCCACACTCACAAATACAGAGAAGCTTAAAGTTGAGTTTGCCATCCCCGAGCGTTACGCCGGCGTGCTGCAGAACGGTGCCAAACTCACATTTACCGTTGAGGGCATTGACGAGGTATTCCCCGCACAGGTGTACGCCACCAACTCAAAGGTTGACCAGGGCACCCGTACCTATCTGGTGCGCGCCATTTATGACAACAAGGGCGGCAAGCTGGTTCCCGGCCGATACGTAAGCGTTACCCTGAATACCCGCACGTTTGAAAATACGCTGGCAGTTCCCAGCGAGGCAATCATATCCGAAATGGGTATTGACAAGGTATTCCTCTATAAGTCTGGCAAGGCCATCCCGCAGGAGATTACCAAGGGCTTGCGCACTGATGCGATGGTGCAGGTGCTGAGCGGTCTCAACGTAGGCGATACAGTCATCACCAGCGGCACCATGCAGCTGCGTACCGGAATGAGGGTTGAACTCAAATAATCCCGCCCACAATGAACATCTCTGAACTTAGTATACGCCGCCCGGTGCTGGCCACAGTGCTGGTGCTCATTATAATACTGTTCGGCGTGGTGGGTTACACCAGTCTGGGTGTGCGCGAATACCCGTCGGTAGATAACCCCATCATTTCAGTATCGGCCTCTTATCCCGGCGCCAACGCTGAGGTTATTGAGAACCAGATTACCGAACCGCTGGAGCAGCAGATAAACGGAATCCCGGGCATACGCTCGCTGTCATCGGTCAGCCAGTACGGAAGCAGCCGCATCACCGTAGAGTTTGAGCTCTCGGTTGACCTTGAGACCGCCGCCAACGACGTGCGTGACAAGGTATCGCGCGCCCAGCGAATGCTGCCCCGTGACTGCGATCCCCCTACCGTTTCCAAGGCCGATGCAGACGCAATGCCTATCCTTATGGTTGCCCTGCACTCCGATAAGCGCTCCCTGCTGGAGCTGAGTGAGCTGGCAGACCTTGTGGTTAAGGAGCAGCTACAGACCATCCAGGACGTAAGCTCCGTGATGATATGGGGTGAGAAGCGTTACTGCATGCGCCTGTGGCTGGATCCCGTAAAGATGTCTGGTTACGGCATCACCCCGATGGACGTAAAGAACGCACTGGACCGCGAGAACGTGGAGCTGCCCTCAGGTACGATTGAGGGTAACACCACCGAGCTTGAGATACGTACCCTGGGCCAGATGCATACCACCGAGGAGTTCAATAACCTGGTGATTAAGCATGACGGCACCAAGGTTATCCGATTCAGCGACGTCGGTCAGGCTGAGCTGAGCCCGCGTGACATAAAGAGCTACATGAAGATGAACGGCATCCCCATGGTGGGTGTGGCAGTTACGCCGCAGCCGGGTGCCAACCACATCAACATAGCCAACGCCGTTTATGAGCGCATGAAACTCATGGAGAAGGACCTGCCTGAGGATGTAGGTTACGAGTACGGTTTTGACAACACCCGCTTTATCCGCGCATCAATCAATGAGGTTAAGACCACTCTGTATGAGGCATTCATACTGGTTATATTCATCATATTCCTGTTCCTGCGTGACTGGCGCGTAACCCTTATCCCCTGTCTTGTAATCCCGGTTTCTATCATCGGCTCATTCTTTGTGATGTACATGCTGGGATTCAGTATCAACGTGCTCTCAATGCTTGCGGTGGTGCTGTCGGTGGGACTTGTGGTGGATGACGCCATTGTGATGACTGAGAACATCTACAACCGAATAGAAAAGGGAATGACTCCGCTGCAGGCCGGTATTGACGGCTCGCGTGAGATTCTCTTTGCCATCATATCCACATCAATCACCCTACTTTGCGTGTTCGTACCCATTGTATTCATGCAGGGCCAGACGGGCCGACTGTTCCGCGAGTTTGCGTTTGTGATTGCAGGTGCCGTGGTGATTTCCACCTTTGCGGCTCTTACCTTCACGCCGATGCTCTCCACCAAGATCCTGGTGCGCCGCGAGAAGAAGAACGCGTTCTACGCCTGGTCAGAGCCTTTCTTTGAGGGACTCAACAAGTATTACAGCAAGAGTCTGGAGTTTGTTCTGCGCAACCGCTGGATTACCATAGTGGTTATGGTTGCAGCTCTGGGCGCTGCCGCCTGGATGTGGACCAAGACACCGTCCGAGATGGCGCCTATGGAGGACCGTTCACAGGTTACGGTTCGTACTCAGGGCCCCGAGGGCGTTACATACGAGTACATGCGTGACTACACCGAGCGCATAAACGACGTGGTTGATTCAATCATGCCCGATGCCAAGTTCGTGACGGCACGAGTATCAAGCGGCGGCGGTAACATTCAGATCACCCTCAAGGACATTAATGAGCGCAGTTACTCGCAGATGGAGGTGTTTGAGCAACTGAGTGCCGCAGTGCGCCGTGAGAACGATGCCCGCGCGTTCGTGCAGCAGCAGTCATCATTTGCAGGCGGCCGAGGCGGTATGCCGGTACGCTACGTGCTGCAGGCCACCAACATTGAGAAGCTGCAGGATGTACTGCCCAAATTCCTGGCTAAGGTTAATGAGAATCCCGCCTTCCAGATGGCCGATGCTGACCTCAAGTTCTCCAAGCCTGAGGTACGCATATCGATCAACCGTGAGAAGGCCAACCTGCTGGGCGTAAGCACCCGTGACATTGCACAGACCCTGCAGTGGGGATTGAGTGGCCAGCGTATGGGTTACCTCTACATGAACGGAAAGCAGTATGACATTATAGGTGAAATTAACCGCCAGCAGCGTAACACCACTCAGGCGCTCAAGTCAATCTACATGCGCAGCGGTAGTGGCGACATGATCCAGATGGAGAACCTGGTGGACCTCAAGGAGGATATCGCACCGCCACGTCTGTACCGTTACAACAGGTTCGTATCGGCCACCATATCGGCCGGACTGGGAAAAGGCTACACTCTGGGCCAGGCGCTGGACGAGATGGACAAGATTGCCAAGGAGACTCTGGATGACACCTTCCGCACCGCACTTACCGGTGAATCAAAGGACTTCCGCGAGAGCTCCAACAGCCTGCTGTTCGCGTTCGGTCTGGCACTGCTGCTTATCTACCTGATCCTGGCTGCACAGTTTGAGAGTTTCAAGGATCCGCTCATAGTGATGATCACCGTGCCTCTGGCTGTGTTCGGAGCTCTTGTGTTCCTGCGCGGCGGCGGTCAGACCATGAACATATTCAGTGAGATTGGTATCATCATGCTTATCGGTCTCGTGGCCAAGAACGGTATCCTGATCGTGGAGTTCGCCAACCAGAAGCAGGAGGCCGGAATTGACAAGTTCATAGCCATTCGCGATGCATCCACACAGCGTCTGCGTCCTATCCTTATGACCAGTTTCTCTACGATGCTGGGCTTGCTGCCGCTTATGTTCGCACACGGCGAAGGCAGCGCCGGACGTATTGCTATGGGTACTGCAGTAGTAGGCGGTATGCTTATTTCCACATTCTTCACAATGTATATAGTTCCGGCTATCTACAGCTACATTTCAACTGACCGTAAAACCCGCAAGAAGAAAGAATGAAACGATTCTATATCATAGCCGCAGCACTTGTCCTGAGCATAGGCGCACAGGCACAGATCATGACGCTCAAGGACTGTCTTGAGACAGGTATCCGTGAGAGTTATCAGATCCGTCTGGTCAATATATCTGAGGAGAAGGCTGCCAATAACGACACATGGCTTTATGCCGGAGGCGGCCCTACCCTGACCGCCACAGGATCCTATTCCGGTAGTCTGTCTGGAAGTGATGCCACTCTTTCATCCGATGGCTCGACCGTATCGGCCCGCGGAGTGCTGGACCACACCCTGAACGCTCAGCTGCGTGCCGAGTGGACGGTGTTTGACGGATTCAGCATCCAGGCCACACGTGACCGTTTGGAGGAGTTGCACAACCAGGGAACCATACAGACCCGCGTTTCTATTGAGGATTACATAGCAAGCCTCACCACTGAGTACTACAACCTGGTCAGGCAGACCATTCATCTTAAGAACCTGGAGTATGCAACCGCGCTGAGCAAGGAGCGTCTTCGCATTACCAGCGAGCGTTATGATATGGGTGGTGACTCACGTCTGGATATGCAGCAGGCACAGGTTTACTTCAACTCTGACAGCGCCAAGAGCCTTAAGCAGCACGAGTCTGTGGCATCGGCCAACATCCGCATAAACCGCCTTATGTCCAATCAGGACCTCAAGTCAGTTCATGTGGCTGCCGATACCGCCATCAACCTGCTTACCGGCCTGGACTACGAGTCTCTCTATGAGGATATGATGAAGACCAACTCATCATTGCTGCGTGCCGAGAGCAACCGCACGGTGGCTCAGTTGGACCGCCGCGCAGTCCAGTCACGAAACTATCCGTACCTGCGTCTTAACGCCGCATACGGTCTTACGCATAACATCTACGGCAATAGCACCTACACGGACCGCACCAACTGGGGCCCGTCGTTCGGCGCCACCATAGGCATAAACCTGATTAGCGGAAAGCAGCGTGTGCAGGAGCGTAACGCCCGTTTGGATGAACTTACAGCCGATATAACCATCGATCAGCTGGAACTTCAGCTGCGTGCCAACCTGGACGATTTCTGGCAGGCTTACCAGAACAACCTGATGCTGCTGGAGCTTCAGGAGCAGAACCTCAAGACCGCACAGGAGACTATGGACATTGCCCAGGAGCGTTACCTGCTGGGTAACCTCTCCGGAATTGAGATGCGTGAGGCCCAGAAATCACTCCTGGACGCTGAGGAGAGCCTCCTCCAGGTCCAGTACGACACCAAGGTCTGTGAGATCTCCCTCCTTCAGATCAGTGGCCGCATTATGCAGTACTTAGAGTAAAGAGGTATCCAGTAGCAGTTATAGTAACGGCACAGCCGTTACCCGGCCGGAGGCCGGCCGTTTACGGAGTAAACTAAAAAAAGGAAAGAGTAAATTTCTAAAAACAAAAAAGGGACGCAATCATTTGCGCCCCTTTTTGTTACTGTTTTTTGAAATTTACTTTGCAGCTGCGAGAGATGCCTTTCTAAATTCCTTCATCAGCTTCTCGAGCTCCAATGAAGCCTTGCGAGCACGTGTGCCAGCAGCCTTGTTACCCTTCTCTACCTGTGCGTTAGCGTCCTTTGCAAATGCTGCATAAAGCTCAGCAGCCTGTTTCAAAATTTTCTCCATAGTTGTTTGTTATTGAAATGATTAATTGGTTAATCCATACTGACGCAAAAATAATACTAATTCCAATAGTCGCAAAGATTAGGTCATCTTTTTTTGGAAAAAATGTGAAAATTTTCCTCCAATGGGTAAAAATAGGACAAAATATGCCATAAAACACCCCTATATGTACACTAGTTGTTAATTCTGGCACTCTTTTCCAATAATACATAACGCGTTTTCTCTTTTTCAGCAAAAAGCAGTATTTTTGTGCTGTACATATTAAAAAGAGGTGTAGTATGAAAAAAGCATTATTGACAATAGCATCACTTCTGGTCACCCTGATCTGCTTTGCAAAGGTTGCCAACGAGCAGGACCCCAAATACGGTAAAGGAGCAGTACCTGTTGATGAGAACGGAATGGTTTGTTTCGAACAGACTTTTGACGTGCCTGCAGGTATGACAGAAGACCAGTGTTATGAGCTGTTGCTTAACTGGGCAAAGGGACGTTTTGCCCTGCCATACGCAAATGCCGGCCGTATCCTTAATGAGGATGCCCAGGCACACCGTTTCGTCTTCCACGTTGACCAGATGATCTACTTCAAGAGCACCCCGCTCTCAGCCGATGAGTCCAAGATATCATACAACTTCTCAGTCTCCGTCAAGGACGGCAAGTACACCATGAAGATGACTGATATCAAGTACCGTTATGAGGAGGGTCGCGAAGGAGGCGGCAAGATATTCCCGGCCGAGGATTGGATTACAGACAAGGAGGCTTATAACCGCAAAGGCACCAAGTTCCTCAAGAGCACCGGAAAGTTCCGTATCAAGACCATAGACCTTAAGGACATCCTGTTCCAGAAGGCCTATGAGGCAATATCTGAAATCTGATAATCCTGATGGCATCCACCAAGGAACTATACACCGTTTTGGGCGTTGATGAGACCGCATCGGACGCCGAGATCAAATCAGCATACGAGCGTCTCATAGCCGAGAATCCTGAAGGGTCGCCCAAATATGCAAGCATAAGCCAGGCTTATGCCGTACTGTCCGATATGGACCGTCGCGCAGCTTATGACGTGACCGGCAAATACAAGGCTGTACATAGGCGCAGGACCAGTCCTGAAGAGGGAAGCCCTATTCTGAAAGTCAGGTCTGTTCTTAACACCCTGTTTCTGGCAGGAGCGGCCGTTACCACCATCTGCTTCATCATGCACTGGGGAGGTTCGTGGAGTGCCGTGCCTTTCTACTGGACCTGCGGCGTTTCACTGCTGTTGAAGGTGGCCGAATATATCCTCAGACTCGTTTCCTGACAAGATGCCTGTATCCGGTCAATCCATAAAGTTCCATTCACTGCTCATAGCATTGACTGCTCTGCTGTTTGTTGCGGGGCCGATGCAGGCGCAAAGCACGCTGTCACAGAATCAGGACGGATTCAACGGCGAGACCATGGACGGCTTTATGAACATGGACCCGGACAAGGACTCAACCGTGATAGAGCGCAAGGTATCACATGAATACTACCAGTGGACCATCAACACCAATACCGGACTGCCCGACATAATCCAGCCCGATACACTCCACCATTCATTCCATAACGTCCACCTGACTGAAGGGATGTACGGCACATACAGCCATCTGGGCAATATGGGTTCTCCCCGCCTGTCACGCCTCTATTTTGAACGTGAAAGACCCGATGATTTCATCTTTGACGCTCCGTATGATTTCTGGATCAAGAATCCGGACCAGTTCCGTTTTACTGACACCAAGACCCCGCACGTAAGCATCGACTACTATAAGGGCGGTAACAAACGTACTGGTGAGGAGCACATAAAAGGATACTTTGCGGCAAACTTCAACAGGAAGGTGGGCATAGGTTTTGACCTGGACTACCAGCTGGGCCGCGGACGTTACGAGAACCAGGCTACGTCAATGTTTGACGCACGTCTTTACACCTATTACCGCGGTGACGTATATCAAGTGTACGCAACCGCAAACAAGGATGAGATAAAGGTTGCCGAGAACGGAGGCATTCATGATCCGCTTTATGTCACCAATCCCGAGTCAAAGGAGCAGGGCCGCCGCAGCTACTCACCTGAGGACATTCCTTTCCGTCTGTATGAGAACTGGAACAACCTGAAACGCTCACAGGCTCTCATTAACCAGGAACTCACCATAAGGGCCACCACATACCGCACAGACAGCATAGGCGATACGGTTTATACGTTCAGACGCGTTACGGAGTTTGGCAAGCTGGCGCATACGTTTGAGATGGGGAAACTGCAGAGAAGGTATATCTACTATCAGATCCCGGATGGTTTCTACGCACATACCTATCTCAATAATGACTCCACTGACCATATGCGTAACTTCTATGTGTCAAACACAATTTCGCTGTCACTGCTTGAAGGTTCCACCAAATGGGCGTTTGCGGGATTATCGGCATTTGCCCGCTACGAATACAAGAACTATTCTATGCCTGACACCATTGCGGGTGCAGGAGAGTATATGCGCCGTTACAGCGAAGGCAATGTCTTTGTGGGAGGTCAGCTGGAGAAACAGCGGGGTGAGAACCTCACTTTCCGGGCAGGCATAGAGACTGTAATCCTGGGAGCAAACCTGGGTGATTTTGACCTTTCAGGTGAGATGGAGCTCAAGTATCCCCTGTTTGGCAGGGAGACCACGATAGGAGCATATGCAGATATGTCGGCCCAGGAGTCACCGTTCTTCATGGCCAGCCATCACTCTACGTTTGCATGGTGGGACAAGAATTTCAAGAAAGAGTTCCGCACGCACTTTGGCGGTTACATCGACCTGGACCTGACAGGAACCAGGCTGCAGCTTGACGTGGAGAATGTAGCCAACTATATCTATCTGAGGAATGACGCCGGAGCATATTACAACAATGATAATCCGCCTGTGGCCCAGCCTTCTTACTCCATTACTGCGGCGCAGTATGACGGCTCCATCCAGGTGCTCAGCGCCACTCTGCAGCAGAACTTCAAACTGGGACCCCTGCATTGGGACAACCATGTTACATACCAGTTGTCGGGCAACAGGAATGTTATCCCCCTGCCTGACCTGAACATCTTCACTGACCTCTATCTCAAGTTCATATACTACAAGAGGCTGCACATGGAGGTGGGTGCCAATGCCCTTTACTTTACCAGATACAAGGCTCCCGGTTACTGTCCGGCCGTAGGCATGTATCATATTCAGAATGACGGATGCGTACAGGAAGTGGGCGGATATCCGCTCCTGACCGGATACGTGAACTGTTCGCTCCGCGGAGTGCGTTTCTACGTGCTGTACTATCATGCCAACTACGGGCAGATGAACAACCGCGATTCATTCATTGTTCCGGGTTATCCCGCTAACCCGTCAATGTTCAAGTTCGGCCTGAGCTGGACCTTCTACGATTGATTTCAATAGCTTTTCCAGATATGATCAGATGGGGATTTATAGGATGCGGCCAGGTGACCGAGAAAAAGAGCGGTCCTGCATTCGCCAAGGCCGATGGCTCGGCAATTGAGGCTGTGATGAGCCGCGACAAGGCCAAGGCACAGTCATACGCCCAGAGGCACAACATAGGCAAATGGTACACTGACGCGATGGACCTTATTGAAGATCCAAACGTTGATGCCGTATACATTGCAACCCCACCCTCATCTCACGCCACCTATGCCATTATGGCCATGAAGGCCGGCAAGCCGGTCTATATTGAGAAGCCTATGGCTCAGAGCTATGAGGAGTGCATGAGGATAAACCGCGTGTCACGCGAGACCGGAGTGCCCTGTTTCGTGGCTTACTACCGCCGTTATCTGCCCTACTTCCTCAAGGTCAAGGAGCTCCTGCCGCAGATAGGCAAACTCATAAACGTACAGATACGCTTTGCCCAGCCCGCCAGGGAGCTGGATTACAACAGCACTAACCTGCCCTGGCGCGTCATCCCGGACATATCGGGCGGCGGATATTTCTATGACCTGGCTCCCCACCAGATTGATATGGTACAGGAGCTGTGCGGCTGCATCATCGATGCCTACGGACTTTGCAGCAACCGCGGCGGATTATATCAGGCCGAAGATACGGTAAGCGCCTGCTTCAAGTTTGAGAACGGTCTGGTAGGCTCAGGTTCATGGTGTTTCGTGGCCGATGAGTCAGCCAAGGAGGACCGCATTGAACTTATAGGTGACAAGGGCATGATATGCTTCTCCATTTTCACCTTCCAGCCCATCGCCCTGCATGACAGCGAGGGCCGTCATGAGTTTGACATCCCCAACCCGGAGCACGTACAGTTCCCGCTGGTACAGGCTGTGGTAGACCACCTGAACGGCAAGTCAGTCTGCACCTGCGACGGCATAAGCGCCACACCCACCAACTGGGTGATGGACCGCATCCTGGGCAAATTCTGAATAACCTTATCCACAAAAAAATGATTCCGGCAAGTCACCAAGACTTACCGGAACCGGCCTAATTATCTCAAAGTCAAACTGATATCAGAATGTCCAACCTATTGTGAACATAACCTTGTCTGAAGTGTATTTGTAGTCAACATCGGCATTGGGAGCATCGGGCTCATTGGTGTTGAATACGCTCTTTCTGACACCGTGTACGTATGCCAGGTCAAAATAGAACTGGGCTCCGTCCCTGTCAGGCTCTGAGCAGTATCCTATACCGCAAGTGTAGTTATGGGTCTTGCCCAGACGGTCAATCTGGAAATCACCGCGGCCGAATATCAGTTCATTGTTCTCATCATAACCCCATCCGTTGAAATCGGAGTCATACATAAAGGGATATGAGTTGTCATTGAACATGGACTCCACGTAATTGTATCCTGCGCGCAATGCTATGTTGCTGATGTTCTGCTCAACGCCCACTTTGAAGGTAGTGAAGTCCTTGTAATCTATGGCACCCTGGTTTACCATCTTGGTGTTGCCGATGGCCAGTGATGAGCGCTGTGTGAAATGCTTTTCAAGTTCAGCACCTATGGCAGTCTTGCCGAATGTCAGACCGGCACTCAGGTTCACTGACCAAGGGGATGAATACTTGTACTCAACAGAGTTTGTAAACTTGTTGCCGTCCTTGGCTGTACCCATAGTAGCATCCAGGAAATCAGCATAATCCAGAGTCTGCGTGAACTTGGTAGGAGTCTTGAAGGCTATACCCAGACGCAACGGGCGTACAGGACGTATGATCATTCCCAGTGCCATATTCCAACCGGCACCCTCGGCAGTATTCATCATGTCGACATAAGTATACTGGAGTCCGTCAGGATAATCCGGATGGTTGCCTGCGGCGTAGAAATCATGGAAATATCCCTCTGTCCATGTATCGGTACTCAAGACACCGAACGTCCAGCCCAGATAAACCAGGTCATTCAGGTTGCATGACAGGTTGAAGTCCCAGGAATGGATCTTGTTACGCTGGTGGCTCCAGTAATCACGCCATACCTCATAGCCGTCCTCATCGGGGAAAGCGTCATAATATTCCATTCCACGGTCCATATTCTGAAGCTTTCTGTATGATATTCCGAAATTCACGTAACTGTCTCCGTTATCATAACCTGAGAATATGAATGACACGTTGTCAAGACTCAGGTTTATGTCTGACTTGACGTCATTGGAGTAGTATCTGATAGTACCCGATGCACCCTGGTTTGAATTGGTGTACGCGGGATCTGTATTTACGGATGTGCCGAACACTGATACTGAGGTGTTTATATCACTATTATGGTATGTGCCTATACCGGCAGGGTTGTGGCTGATTACTGAAGGATCACTTCCCAAAGCACTCATGGCTCCACCCATTCCTACGTAACGGGCTGTTCCGTTAAGTTCCTCCTCATACAGCTTGGCTGCATCAAATGAGGTCTGTGCGGCAACGCCAAGGCTTATCATCGTTGCAAACAACGGAAGTATAATCTTATAGGTTTTCATATCTGTATAATTTAATCGTTTCTGTATCGGGTTATAGTTATCTCTTTATTCCTTCCATAAGGACCATAAAGTCATTACCTTCTGGAACTGCCGGAACTTACGCTGCGGCTGGCACCGCCGCCTGAACTGCCGGAACTTACGCTACGGCTGGCACCACCGCCTGAACTGCCTGAGCTTACGCTGCGGCTTGAGCTTGAGCTGCTGCTCACGCTGCGGTTGCTGCTTGAACTGCTTGAGCTGCTCACGCTACGGCTGCTGCTTGAACTGCTTGAGCTGCTGCTTACGCTGCGGTTGCTGCTTGAACTGCTGCTTACGCTGCGGCTGGGGCTTGAGCTGCTGGGAGTGCTTACGCTACGGCTGTTGCTGGAGCTGCTGGAACTGCTGCTAACACTGCGGTTGCTGCTGGAACTGCTGCTTACGCTGCGGCTGTTGTTAGAGGTACTGGAGCTGCTGCTAACACTGCGGCTTGTGCTTGAGTTGCTCACGCTGCGGTTAGTGCTTGTGCTGCTGGGTCGGTTATAGGTATTACCTGACTGAACAGATCTTGATGATTCAGCGCTGACTGAGCGTGAAGTAGTAGAACTGCTTGAAGTAGTCGGAGTCACACTGCGGTTGTTGCTTACGCTGCGGTTGCTTGTAGTGGTGTTGTTGCTCACGCTGCGGTTGCTTGTGGTAGTGTTGTTGCTTACGCTGCGGTTGTTAGCCGTAGTGCTGTTGCTCACGCTGCGGTTGTTGGCTGTAGTAGACACGCTGCGGTTGTTGCTGGTACTTCCGTTAGCTGTAGTAGCGGTAACGCTGCGGTTGTTTGCCGTGCTTGCCGTACTGCGGCTCACGCTGCGGTTGCCGTTAGGATCGGCCATTCCTACTGAACGTCCTGACAGGTTCCTGTCCCATCCGCCGTTAACCCTGCGATCGGGAGCATAGTTTCTGACCCTATTGTCTACAACATAGGTGGGACTGTAGACTGAATAATAGGTAGTTCTGTAATAAGGACGCGGGTAATAATAGGTATGATACAGGGGATCGTAATAGTAGTTGGCATAGAACCAGGGATCATAATACCAGGGATCATAATACCAGGGATCGTAGTAATAACGATCGTGATAATATGTATTTGTATAGTACCAGTAACGGTCATCAAAGTAACGGTCCCAGTATATCACGTCAAACAGGATATCGTCAACCAGTGTGAAGTAAGGACGTCCGTTATAGCGGAAACGGTACAGACGGCGTGTCAGGTAATAATCCTCGACAGCGTCATTATAGCCCTCGGCGTATGATCCGTCATCCACATACACGTACTTCTTGTCACCGCTGTTGGGATCAACCACGTATATGGTATCGTGTATGTAAACGGTGGGGACATCGTCCAGTATCGAGCCATCCTCATACTGTATCTGACTGGTTCCGTATGTATAACGGCGGTTATACTCATCGGGATCACGGTCAACTATGATCTGCGGTGTAGTCTTTACCACCGGAGCTGCCTGCTCTACCGGAGCAACGGGCTCCTGTGCGGCTGGCTCTGTATAAGAAGGTGTACGAGTAACTGTAGCACTCGCTGATGTCGTACTTGAAGACTTTCCGTTTTTACCGGATGAGTACAAGTCATTTCTCTGAGCACCGGCTGCCACTGTGACTGCCATCAATGCCATAAACAAAACTGACTTTTTCATAACCGTATCGTTTTTTGGTTTCTTTCCAATGCAAAAATAATACGGTAATAATACCCGGTACTCGGAAATTCCCTACATGTTCAGGGGAAAATCCCTAAAAGTGCCAATTGGGGTCAGACCCCTTTTGGCCTTTTTTGGAAAATGAGCCAAAAGGGGTCTGACCCCAATTGGCTCATTTTATGCGGAGGGAGTTGAAATCGGCCTCTGAGCCGCGGAATACGTTGAAATCAGTATATCCGTTTATGCCTTCTACGCTGGAGTGGTCCGTGAATTGCCACATCACCCACGGCTTGGTGGTTTCAGGACGTACCACGTAATAGTGAGCCACCCAGAACGGATAGCTGTCAAATGCGGTGTCAGCAAGATGCCTCTTACGGAACTTGGCCGATGCATATATTACAGGTTTGACACCATAGTGTTTCTCAAGGGCTTTCAGGAACACCAGCAACTCACGCTGAAGGTCTCCCGATGATCGGCCCGACCGTTCCACATCCACGACGGGGGCCATATCACCTTTTTCAATATGTGCGGTATTTATGAAATGCTGCGCCTGCTTGTCGGGCGATGTCCACGGGTCATAGAAATGGTACGTACCACAAACGAATCCTGCCTTGCGTGCTTCCCTGATATTGGTTTCATAACTTGAGTCCGTGAATGTACTGCCCTCAGTGGCTTTCATCATCACGAACCTTATGGGAAGTCCGTTTGCCGCTGAACTTTGCGCCACCCTTTTCCAGTCAATGTTTCCCTGATGATGTGATACGTCTATTCCGTAGCACAGGAATCCGGACGGCAGGCAGACTCCGTACTCCTTTGTACCCTGGCAGGGACGCCAGCGATAGAAATAGGGACGCAGGAAAAGATAGTATGCACCTATGGAAATCAATACCAGAAGTGCAACAGTCACCACCCAGTAGAGCCAGTCAGGCAACATATAAAAGGGCTTCCGTCCTTTCTTTTTAGGAACGGAAACCCTTTTCTTCTTTTTTGCCTTGCTCTTTGGCATATCTTCAGTGACACACGGGGACTGTCCCCAATGTGTCATTTATGCTCGAGTTGCAGAGTCTTGGTAGGCTGGTCGCAGACCTCGGTGGGACCGAAGTACTGGATAGGACCGGGATATACGAAACTGGTCTCACGGGCCCACTCGGCACGGTGCTTGATGAACTCCTTGAAGGGAGCACCGTCAAGCTCAACCAGAGCCTTGCGGATAACGGGCTTCATCTCACCGTTACGCTTCTCCATGTTCATCATCATGGTGATAGGTATACCACCTGCAATCCACTGGTCGGCAGGAGCTACGGTGTTCTTGATTGATGACATGTAACCGGTCTTGCCGGCAGCAATCAGCATTGATGCGTTGTAACCCAGGCTGTAGCAGTAGTCAGCGTCAAAGTTTGACGGAGCTGCGCAACGGCCCTCGTAACCGCAGAAGTGATGCTGTGTGGCATACTTGCCCAGGAACTTGCCCTCTTTCTTCCACTCGTCCAGCTTGACTCCTACCATATCGGCCAGCAGCTGCTCGGTCTCAATGAGTGATACCTGTACGTTTCCGTGCGGGTCACGCTCCAGAGCCAGCTGACGGCTTACGCTCTCGGGCAGGCTCTTGAATATGGTTGCATTCTCCTTGGAGAGCTTGCTTACGATATACTGGATCTTCTTATCGGCCTGGATCATGTCGAACTCAGCCTGGTTGGCAGCGAGAACGTCATTGAGCTCGGCGATAAGCTTCTTGATGGCGGGGATGAACTCGATCAGGCCCTCGGGAACCAGAACGGTACCGAAGTTCATGCCGCGTGCAGCGCGGTCAGCAACAACCTGAGCGATATAAGTTACGATATCATCCAGTGTCTGGTTCTTGGCCTCAACCTCCTCACCAATCAGGGTGATGTTGGGCTGTGTCTGCAGGGCGCACTCCAGAGTTACGTGGCTGGCTGAACGGCCCATCAGCTTGATGAAGTGCCAGTACTTACGTGCTGAATTGCAGTCACGCTCGATGTTACCTATGATCTCTGAGTAAACCTTGGTAGCGGTATCGAAACCGAATGAGGTCTCAATCTCTGAGTTCTTGAGGTCACCGTCAATGGTCTTGGGGCAGCCTATTACCTGTACACCTGCGCCGATAGCCTTGTAGTACTCGGCCAGAACGCATGCGTTGGTGTTTGAATCATCACCGCCGATGATAACCAGAGCCTTGATGTCAAGTGCCTTGAGGATCTCCAGACCCTTGTCAAACTGATCCTTCTTCTCCAGCTTGGTACGGCCTGAACCGATGATGTCGAAACCGCCGGTGTTGCGGTACTCGTCGATGATATCGGCTGTGAGCTCCATGTAGTTGTGGTCAACCAGACCGCCGGGGCCCAGGATGAAACCGTACAGCTTGTTGGCGGGGTTAAGCTTCTTGAGTCCGTCAAACAGACCGGCTATAACGTTATGACCACCGGGGGCCTGACCGCCTGACAGGATAACGCCTGCGTTGATTGACTTCTTGGCGGGAGCGCCATCGGCCGGCTCAAACTTGAGGTACGGCATGCCGTATGTGTTGGGGAAGAGCTTCTTTACCTCCTCCTGGTCAGCAACTGACTGTGTGGGCTCACCCTCAACAGCCTTCAAAGCACCGCGCAGAGCCTTGGGAAGTTTGGGCTGATAAGCGGCGCGTGCAATCTGTAATGCGCTTTTTGTACTCATTTTGCTTATATGATTTATTAGAACTACCTATATAAATTAAGGATGCGCAAATTTCGTCAAATTTGCGCACCCTTGCAAATATTTGGTTGTTATTTAGAAGCGGTATATGATGGAGGCGTTAAAGTCAACAGGACTGCCTACTCCCCAGAACCACTCCCATACGTTGTCATCCTCAGAGAACTTCCAGTCTGACTTGGCAAAGCAGTTCAGGTCATATCCCCAATGTGAGTTTTTCTTGAACCATCCCTGAAATCCCAGACCGCCGCCTACTCCTAATGCCAGGCACATTTCACCCTTCTCGGTTCCAGCTCTTTTCCATCTGTCTTCTATGGTATTTGCAACCTTGTCGGGATCCTCACCTTTCTGTTTGGCTTCTTCTCTTTTGGCCATATAGATATCATGTTCCTGATCAAGGGTCAGTCTTGTCCTGGATACCACGAACGTCTCACGGAAAAGGCCCATATCGGCTCTTCCTACAAAGTAGAATCCCCTGGCCGGCTTGCGTCCCAGATAGAGACGTCCCTCGGGGCATATCATCACGCCCACGTATTTGCGGTCCCACTTCACCTCATGCTTTCCGTCCTCCATGGTTGCGTCGGCATACCATTTTGCAGGATGACCGTCCCAGCTCAGGGGATAGGTCTTTCCGTCCAGTTTTACCGTAGTGGGCAACGTCTGATCACCGGAAAGTGACCTCACGAATGTACTGCGGTTCATGAAGTGGGTCTGCATAGACACTCCGTATGAGAAGCGGGTGTTGGTGTAATGCTCCCATACTATCTGGGGAGACAGATAACCTACTGACACAAGGTCAAGCTTGAAGCTGTTATTGTATTTGTCGTAACCTTCTGTAAGAAGCGGCTTTATGGCCATCATAGACTGGCTCATGCAGAGCGCGGTAACTATGAAAAAAATTGTCTTTTTCATATTGTATTTGTTAGTTGTTGCTACGAAGATATGTAAAAAAATGTTATATTTGCACGTTTTTGGAAAATAACTGACCTTTATAAAGCCATGCATTATTGTTTCATTATTAACAACGAGCCCGGCAAAGCCGGTAACGCTGATATAATCCGCGCCGACATAGAAAAGCTTCCGGAGCCCATTGATTTTGAAATATATCTTACAACCGCCGAGAAAACCGCCATTGACCATGTACGTGACTACTGCAAGGCAAACCCCGAGCAGGAGGCATGCTTCGTAGCCTGCGGCGGCGACGGCACCATCAATGAGGTGGCAACCGGAATGGTTGGTTCAAAAAACAAGCATCTGGCAGTACTGGCTTACGGAAGCGGCAACGACTTCATAAAGTATTACGTAGGAAAGAATTTCCGCAGCGTAGCTGACCTTGTAAAAGGTACCGCCCACAAGATTGATATTCTCAAGGTAGGTCAGGACCATTACTCAATAAACGTCTGCAACTTTGGTTTTGACTCAGTGGTGGCATCGACAGCCAACAAACTGAGCCGCAAGGGCAACAAGAATCCCTACCGCTGGGGTATCGTGAAGGCCATTTTCTGCGGCCGTTTCAACCGCATTCAGGTCAAGGCCGACGGCGAGGAGCTCAACCCCGGCAAGCGCATGCTTCTGTGCACTCTGGGCAACAACAACCACGTGGGCGGCGAGTTCTTCTGCTCACCCCGCGCCAAGAACGATGACGGCCTGATTGAGGTTGGTTACTGCAAGACCACCACCCTGCTGGGATTCCTGGGACTGCTCAAGATCTACACTGTAGGTAATCATCTGGATGACCCCAAGGCCAGCAAGCACTTCATCTACCGTCAGGCTAAGACGGTCGATGTTCACAGCGACAAGCAGATTGAGCTCTGCCTGGACGGCGAGATGCTGCCCGGCACAGATTTCCACATCGAGATAATACCCTCTGCCATCAGTTTTATAATTCCAAATTAATGCTTATCTTCGCGTAAACATTAAACTGTACAACTATGGCAAGTCGCAGAAATCTCAAAAAGGACATCAATTATGTAATTGGTGACATTTTCACCGAGTGTCTCATATATAAGGAACTTGTTCCCGGTACCAATGCAAAAGCAGCTGATGAACTGATTGTTGACCTGCTCCGTATTGACAACGATTTCATTGCCCGTATCAGTCATACTGAGCCCGGCAAGGCCAAGGAGTACTACCGCAATCTTGTCAAGGACTTCCAGAAGCAGATGGGAGATGTCATTGACAAGCTGACCAAACTCAAAAAGTAAACACCCATAAGGATTATGTCCCGGTGCGTGCGAGCTATGCTGGCGGCACTGACCGTCATATTGTCCGTTTCAAGCCTCAGGGCACAGACGGACAACACCTCCATACGCAACGCAGTAAGCACCCATTTCGAGCAATATCAGGCCGATGTCGACCTCAAGAACCTTAAGGTTGACCGTACGGCAATAAACCGCAACGGCCGCCGGCTTGACATCTACCTGAATCCCAACTTCAGCTACCAGAGGTTCCGTCACTCACTCATTGACACCATCTATTCTGACCTTCGCAAGTCACTGCCGCAGGACGTAAGCCGCTGGAGCCTGGAAATTCACACCGCTGACCGCACCATCGAGCAGCTCATACCCAACTGGGCCAGAAAGGTGATCAGCCAGAAAGACCTCTGGAACCAGACATTCTATGACGGACTGCCGTGGGTATCGAACGAAAGCCGTCCCTATATTCCCACAAAAGGCCTGACAGGCATACACATGGCTGTAACCCCCAGCCACGGCCTCTACTATGACAATGAGGACAGCCTCTGGGAATGGCAGCGCCCGCCGCTGTACTGCACCCGTGAGGACCTGCTCACCCTGTCATTCGCCTACCCCTATCTGATTCCCATGCTTGAGAATGCCGGGGCCGTAGTCTACACCGCACGTGAACGTGACTGGCAGACAGAAAGCGTCATAGTCAAGAGCGGCGATGAAGGTTATCGCGAAGAGGGCTCGTGGCAACGGCATGTTGCAGGCGGCTGGCTGCAGGATTCCATGCGCATCTGCCCCGACAGCATAATGGTTTCCACCCGAATGGCTCAGGCAGGCAACGGACCTGGCATAGGGATATCATCGGCCATGTGGATTCCAGACATTCCTCAGGACGGTGACTACGCCGTTTACGTAACCTACCAGACAGATTCAACCAGCGTTGACGATGCACGGTACATAGTGTTCCATACTGGAGGTTCAACCACGTTCCGCGTCAACCAGCAGATGGGCGGCGGTACATGGGTCTATCTGGGTACGTTCCATTTCAGGGCAGGACGCAGTCCGCAGGGAATGGTCACGCTTGACAACAGCAGCCAGATGCACGGAACGGTAAATGCCGATGCCGTGAGATTCGGCGGCGGAACAGCGGTTGAGATACGTGAAGGTCTTGAGATTGAAGCTCCGCGCTACAACATGGGCGCCAAATACTACACCCGTTTTGCAGGTGCGCCTGACAGTGTGTACAGCAAGTATGACGGCGCCGATGATTACCGCGAGGATATCTGGACCCGCCCGTATATGGTCAACTGGATATCGGGAGGTTCCATATTCAACAAGGCAAACCCTGGATTGGGCGTTCCGCTGGAACTCTCTTTTGCACTGCATACTGATGCCGGATACGCCTATGGGGATACATTGGTAGGCACATTGGGTATATGCACCACCAATTTCAACGACGGCATACTGGGTGAAGGTCACTCCCGATACCTGAGTCGTGATCTTACGGATATGGTGCTTACCGGTCTGCTTGATGACCTGAACGCAGGGCTGGACCGCGAATGGGTATACAGGGGCATCTGGGACAAGAACTACTGTGAGAGCCGTGAGCCACAGATCCTGTCCATGCTTCTGGAGCTGCTCTCCCATCAGAACTATTGGGATGTAAAGCTGGCGCTGAACCCCAACTTCAGATTCATGGCATCCCGCTCAATATACAAGTCCATTCTCAAGTATGAGGCTTTCCTGCATGACCGCCCCTATGTGATCCAGCCGCTTCCTGTAGAAAAGTTCAGCGTTGAGATATCGGGAACATCCACCCTGAACCTTAGCTGGCAGGCCGTAAAAGACACACTGGAGGCTACGGCCGTACCCGGAGGATACATAGTCTATACGGCGGTTGATGACGGCGGGTTTGACAACGGCACGTTCACACGTACCAACAGCTATTCATTCACTCCGCAGAAAGACCATATCTACAGTTTCAAGGTTACGGCTGTAAACGAGGGCGGCGAGAGCCTGCCGTCCGAGACCCTATCGGCCTCCATACTTTCAGAAAGCAAGGGAACGGTTCTGGTCATAAACGGATTCCAGCGCCTGAGTGCCCCGCAGACCGTTGAGACTGACAGCACCCAGGGATTCGACTTACTCACTGATCCGGGTGTGCAGTATATGCGTTCGCCCATACTGTGCGGCGCGCAGCAGATTTTCCTCCTTGACAGCATAGACTCACCTGAGGAGGTATCGCTTGGTACCAGCGATGAGACTCTGGGAGGCGCCCTGCTGGCAGGCAACACTTTTGACTACCCCTTGGTACACGGCCGTTCAATCGTGCAGTCAGGATGGTCATTCGTATCGTGCAGCCGCCAGTCAGTTGAGGACGGCAACGTGGACCTTAAGAAATACCGCGTAGTGGACCTTATCCTGGGATTGCAGAAACGCTCAGTCCAGGATACCATATTCTATAAGGACTACTCCACATTCACGCCCGCATTGAAACGCTACCTTACCTATTATCTGGACAGTGGCGGCAAACTGCTCACAAGCGGATCGTACGTGGGGGCCGATATGATTTCTGACCTGGCCGATGAGCAGTTCACCACAAAGATGCTGCATTACCGTTGGGAGGGACCTCTGCCATCGGCCACAGACAATGAGATAAAAGGACTGCGCTCCAAGACTCAGATAAGACGTAACGCCGATGCCCAGGGCTACGGTGTGACCCGTCCCGATGTGCTCAGCCCCACCCAGTTGGGAACTACCGTCATGACGTACTCCAAGAGCGGCCTTACCGCCGGTGTTGGATTCAAGGACCGTAAGACCCGCTGTCTGACCCTGGGATTCCCGTTTGAAAGTATCACATCAGACCGCGACCGCGACAAGCTGATGAAAGCAATAATCAGATATCTTACAGAAAATTAAATAACTATGTACACTATTCAGGCTAACGAATCCGGAACACGCAGCATTAACGTGTCCGATGAGAATCTGGCAACCATACGCCGTTTCTCTCTGTTCCAGTTGCTCATTGACAGCAGCGGCATCGTAACCGAGCAGGCACTTGACAAGCTCAAGCTGAACATCCGCTCCCTGCTTACCACCCCCGACGGGTCCGACAAGCAGCTGCTTGACCTTTGCATAGATGTAATCTATCACCGCGACATGAAGGCGTATGGTCTCAGAAACCTTATTGCCCTCTATGACAAGTGGTGCACTGAGAACCCTGAACCCCAGCCCGAACAGTAAACATGCCGCAGTGGCTGCCTACAACCAAGAAAGAGTGTGACCGTCTGGGCTGGGATCAGCTCGACGTGATCCTCTTTACAGGTGACGCCTATGTGGACCACCCGTCATTCGGCACAGCCGTGATAGGCAGGGTCCTTGAGGCACACGGATACAAGGTTGCCGTAGTCCCCCAGCCCAACTGGCAGGATGACCTGCGTGACTTCAAAAAGCTGGGCGCTCCCAGGCTTTTCTTTGGCGTATCGGCCGGAGCCATGGACTCCATGGTCAACCGTTACACCGCCGGCAAGCGTCTTCGCTCCGAGGATGCCTATACCCCCGATGGACGTCACACCGGACGCCCCGAATACCCCACCATAGTCTATACAAAAGCACTCAAGAAACTCTTTCCCGATGTACCCGTTGTGATAGGCGGCATCGAGGCCTCACTGCGCCGATTCACCCATTACGACTACTGGCAGGACAAGCTCATGCCAAACATACTGGAGCTGAGCGGGGCTGATTACCTTACCTACGGTATGGGTGAAAAGGCCACCATCGACCTGGCCGATGCACTTGACCAGGGCCGCCCGCAGGATATCCTGACAATGAAACAGGTGGCGTTTCTGACTGACAATGTGCCCGGAGGAATTACTGACCAGGATAAGGTACTGGCATCACATGAGCAGTGTCTGGCCGACAAACGCTCTCAGGCTGCAAACTTCCGCATCATTGAGGAAGAGTCAAACATGATTGAGGGCCACCGCATAATCCAGCCCACGGGTAAGAGTTTTGTGGTGGTCAATCCTCCCTACCCGCCTCTTACCACACCGGAACTGGATGCCATCTACGACCTGCCCTATACCCGTCTGCCTCACCCGCGTTACAACGGTAAACGCATCCCGGCCTATGAGATGATACGTCACTCTGTGACCATTCACCGCGGCTGTTACGGAGGCTGCTCGTTCTGCACCATATCGGCCCACCAGGGCAAGCAGATAGTTAGCCGCAGTAAAGAAAGTATAATGCGGGAGCTGCGCCAGATAACGCAAATGGAGGATTTCAAAGGGTATGTATCGGACCTGGGTGGCCCGTCGGCCAATATGTACGGCACCGGCGGACGCGACAGGAACAAGTGCCTGCACTGCAAACGCCCCACTTGCCTTACCCCAAAGGTATGCCCCAACCTGGGCACAGACCTGACTGCCCTCACACAGCTCTACAAGGATGCCGATAAGGTGCCCGGAATCAAGAAGACCTGCATAGGCAGCGGAATCCGTTATGACATACTGCAGTACCGTGACCCTGATCCCAAGGCTGATAAGTCCCACCTGGATTATGCCCGCGAGCTGATAGGCCGTCACGTAAGCGGCCGCCTGAAAGTGGCGCCCGAGCACACATCGGACTCAGTCCTTGAACTTATGCGCAAGCCCTCTTTCACCCAGTTTGAGCAGTTCAAGAAAACATTTGACAAGATCAACAAGGAGTGTGGTCTGCGTCAACAGCTTATTCCTTATTTTATAAGCAGCCATCCGGGTTGCTCCGAGGAGGATATGGCAGAGCTTGCCATCATCACCAAACGGCTCAACTTCAAGCTGGAGCAGATCCAGGACTTCACGCCCACGCCCATGACACTGAGTACCGAGATCTTCTACACCGGCATAAATCCCTACACCATGCAGCCGGTCTATACCGCCCGCACGGAGCGTGACAAACAGGCCCAGCGCCAGTTCTTTTTCTGGTATGATGCGTCACAGCGCCACCGTCTGATTGCCGAGCTGCGCCGCATAGGACGTCCGGACCTTATCTCAAAACTATTCTGACATTTTTTAATACATTGTCCTTTTTAACTTTTCGGGTTGTACGGTATATTCTTTACGACAACCTGAAACAGTAACAAAAAAACAAAATAAGGACAATGAAAAAGATTTTGATGGCTGCCTTGATGATGGCAGTATGCTTCTCTGCAGGAGCTAAGAAAAAAGAGGTAAAAGAGGTGCTTTTCGGAGTTAAGTCAGGAGTTATCACAGTTACATCCGATATGGGTGACATGCCTGATTTCTCACAGATGGCTGCTATGGGTGGCGGCGGTGTTGCCGCTTTCAATGACAGCGCTTTCCTGGCTAGAATGAACAACTTCAACTCAAGTGACATGAGGGAGCAGATCTACTTTGACGATTACGGAAAGAAGACCGCAAGAATAACCCAATACGGAGATAACATCACACGTACCATAGCAATAGGTGATACGACCTACACTATCAACGAACTTGAGAATACAGCAACCGCAATGCCTATATTCGGCGGCGCACGTGGCGGCCGTAGCGGTATGGGCGGCTTTGGTGGCGGTTTCGGTATGGGCGGTGCCCAGATAGGTCAGCTCGGTGAGATTGACTGGATGAACCTGGACAAGAAGACCATCCGTCGCAACAAGATCAAGGAGCTTGGCGAGGAGGTAGTTGCAGGCGTTACTTGCAAGAAGTACTCAATGAGCCCCTCAAACCAGATGGGTTTCACACAGAACATCACAGTATGCGTATATGAGGGAATTCCTCTGTCAACCGTAACTGAGAACGACTGGTCAACCACAAGCCAGACCGCTCAGAACTTCATTGCCGAGGATGTTGATCCCGCATTCTTTGTACTCCCCAAGGGTTGCAAGGTTAGCGAGCAGAACTTCGGCGGATTCGGAGGCGGTGACTTCATGATGATGGGCGGCGACTTCGGTGGCGGAGGCTTTGGTGGCGGCGGCTTCGGCGGCGGCGGCTTCGGAGGTGGCTTCGGCGGCTTCTAAAAAACCGATTAAGATTAAAAAAGGCGACTCTTTCAAGTCGCCTTTTTTAATTGTGGAGGGCTGATTGAAGCACCTCACTTAGGGTTGGGTGAGCGTGGATGACGCTTTGGAGTTGCTCCAGTGTGGCACCCAGGTTCATGGCGGCAGCAATCTCATGGATCAGGTCCGATGCGTGCGCACCCATAAGATGTGCTCCCAGGACTGAGCCGCTCTCTGATACAATCAGCTTGCAGTAACCATCGGTCTCATCCATTGAGACGGCTTTTCCGTTGGCGCGGTAGAATGACTTGAGGCAGCGCACCTGGAACTCCTGCTCCTTGCACTGCTCCTCTGTCAGACCTACGGTAGCAACCTCAGGCATAGTGAATACCGCTGCCGGGATAAGATCAAAGCGTATGCTGTCACTCTGACCGCAGATGCAGTTGAGAGCATGCAGTCCCTGATAGGTGGCTGCATGAGCCAGCATTATGCCGCCCGTTACATCACCTATTGCAAATATGCCAGGTGCTGATGTCTCAAAACGGTCATTGACCGTGATACCCTTGCGGGTGTAGTCAATGCCTGCAGCCTCCAGGTTCAGGCCTTCAACGTTGGGGCGTCGGCCCACAGCCATCAGGATCTTATCGGCCTGGACGGTATACTCCTTATCCTTCTTGAGGTAAGTGACCGTACCTCCGTCAATGCCTGTCACCTGCGCCTGCACCTCAATATTGATGCCGCGTTTGGAGAGTGACTGCTTGAGGCGCTTGGCCAGGTCCACATCAAAGCGCGGCAGGATATTCGGGCAAAACTCCAGCACCGTAACCTCACTGCCGAAACTGCGGAATATGGATGCAAACTCCAGCCCTATCACACCACCGCCTATCACGCAAAGGCTATCCGGAACCTCCTTGAGGTCCAGAACCTCCTTTGACGTAAGGCAGCTGTCTGCACCGGGAATGGGCAGTGATGCTGATACGGAACCGGTTGCGATGATGATCTTATCGGCCGTATATTCCTGACCGTTGCATACTACCGTCTTGGAATCCTTGAACTGAGCCCTGCCCTGCACTACCTGAACGCTCTTGAGCAGCATCTCAATGCCGCCGCGCAGCTGCTCGATGACAGCCTGCTTGCGCTCTGCAGCGGCTGCAAATGACGGCTTGCAGTCCAGTCCGGCTTTGAGGTTCTGCTCCAGCAGCTCTGCATAGTGGCAGAATGTCTTGGTGGGTATGCAACCCTCATTAAGACATGTTCCGCCAAGAGGTCCCTCAGTGATGAGTGTGACCTCCATGCCCCGCTTGACAGCCTCGACCGCAGTCTCGTAGCCGCCGGGTCCTGCTCCTATTATCAGCAAGCGCATTCGTCCTGGATTTTAAGGATGGGATTACGTGCTGCAGCAGTCTCATCGGGACGTGAGATGGGCGTATTGTGCGGTGCACCGTGCAGGATATCGGGATCCTGTGCAGCCTCGGCGGCAATCTTGCGCATCACCTCAATAAACTCATCAAGCGTCTCCTTTGACTCAGTCTCAGTAGGCTCAATCATTATGGCCTGGTGGAACAGCAACGGGAAGTAGATGGTTGGTGCGTGGAACCCGAAGTCAAGCAAGCGCTTGGCCACATCCAGGGTTGCGGCACCCTCCTTGCCATCGCATGCGCCGTCATTGATGAGTCCGTCAAACACAAACTCATGCTTGCATACGGTAGGTATGGGCAGTTTGTAGCAATCCTTAAGTGACTCCTTGATGTAGTTGGCACCCAGGGTAGCCAGCTTGCCGCAAAGCTTCACGTTCTCACGTCCCAGCATCAGGATATATGCGTATGCACGCAATATCACGCCGAAGTTGCCGTTAAAGCCCGATACGTTCACGCCCAGGAACGGAACCAGTTTCTCGCATACGCCTACGGGACCGCTTCCGGGACCACCGCCTCCGTGAGGTGTGGAGAATGACTTGTGCAGGTTAAGGTGCATCACGTCAAATCCCATATCACCCGGACGTACCGTTCCGATGAGCGGGTTCATATTGGCTCCGTCATAGTAGAGCAGACCGCCTGCTGCATGTACCAGCTGTGCAATCTCCTTTATATCCTTCTCAAAGAGTCCCAGAGTGTTGGGGTTGGTCATCATGATACCGGCAATGGTATCATCCAGCAGCGGCTTGAGGTCCTCAACATCGACCAGACCGTTGGCGTTTGACTTGACCACTACCACATCAAGACCGCATACTGCAGCGCTGGCGGGGTTGGTTCCGTGTGCGCTGTCAGGCACGATGATACGGGTACGCTTGGTATCACCGCGTGACAGATGATACTCGCGGATTATCATCAGACCGGTAAGCTCACCGTGTGCACCTGCGCAGGGCTTGAAGGTAAAGTGCTTCATGCCGGTGATGGCTGCAAGCGCCTTGTCCATTCCCTCATAAACGGCATCAACACCCTTAAGGTCTTTCTGCAGAGGATGCAGACCTGCGAATGCGGGCATAGCTGCAATCTCCTCGTTGATCTTGGGGTTGTACTTCATGGTGCAGCTGCCCAGCGGATAGAATCCGGTGTCAACGCCAAAGTTCATCTGGCTCAGGTTGGTGTAGTGACGTACCACATCCACCTCACTTACCTCAGGAAGTTCAGGAGCCTTGCTTCTGAGCAGTCCGGCAGGAATTGCCTTGGTGCCGGCGCACTTGCTGCAGGCCTCAGGCAGAGAATAACCCACGCGGCCGGGCTTGCTCAACTCAAATATCAGTTTGTCGTAGTATTTCATGGCGTCACTTCTTTAAAGATTCAACAAGTGCATCAATCTCAGCGTATGAACGCTTCTCGGTGACGCAGAAACTTACATAACCCTCCTCAGTCTCAAGGGCACCGAAGAATCCGGCATCGGCCAGTTTCTTCTGTACCTGAGCTGCGGGAGCCTTTGACTTGAGTACAAACTCCTTGAGGAATACCGCATCCTTGAATACCGGCTCAAACTGTCCGGTCTCAAGGAGCTTGTCATACAGGTAGTGAGCGCGCTGATAACACAGGTCATTTACCTGTTTCATGCCCTCAGGACCCATGAGTGACAGATACACCGTTACCCATAGCGCCATCAGGCTCTCGTTTGAGCAGATGTTGCTGGTGGCTTTCTCACGGCGGATATGCTGCTCGCGGGCCTGTAGTGTGAGCACGAATGCGCGGCGGCCCTCCTTATCGGTGGTCTGGCCCACTATGCGGCCGGGCAGCTTGCGCATGTAGTCCTGGCGGCAGGCCATGAAGCCCACGTACGGGCCTCCGTAGCAAAGTGGAATGCCCAGCGGCTGGCCGTCACCTACGGCAACATCGGCACCCCATTCGGCAGGAGTCTTTACTACTGCCAGGGCCGAAGGATCGCAGTAGACGGTCAGCAGCGCCTTATCGGCGTGAAGGGCATCGGCCATTCCCTCCAGGTTCTCGATTATGCCGAACCTGTTTACTGAGGGTACAATGGCTCCGGCCACATCACCCTGGGCTATCAGGGCCTCGAGTGATGCCTTTGATGTCTGACCGTTCTCTGCGGGAATTGACTTTATTGTGATGTCTGCATATTTTGCATAAGTGGCAATCACACCCCTAACCTGCGGCAGGAGTGTGCTTGATACCAGCACGGTATTCTTTTTCTTGGCCTGGGATACCATCATGCGCATGGCCTCGGCGGCGGCTGTGGGGCCGTCATACATGGAGGCGTTGCTCACGTCCATCCCGGTAAGGGTGCAGATCATGCTCTGGTACTCGAATATGTAACGGAGCGTGCCCTGTGATATCTCGCACTGATACGGGGTGTAGGCTGTGATGAACTCGCTGCGCTGGGTGATATAGGGAATCACGGCGGGAGTGTAATGGTCATACGCTCCTGCTCCGGCAAATACCTTGAGCTTGGGGTTCTTGGAGGCAAGACCCTCAAAGAAGTCACGTACCTGCTGCTCTGTCATTGCCTCGGGCAAATCATATTCACCCTTGTACAGGCAGTCAGCAGGAACATCGGCATACAGATCGTCAAGACTCTTCACGCCGATGCGGTCAAGCATGGCGCGAATGTCTTCACTGGTCTGCGGAAAATACTGGAAACCTGCCATCACTCCTTAATGAATGCCTTGTAAGCTGCTGCGTCCATCAGGCTGTCAAGCTGGGATGCATCGCTCATCTGTACCTTGATGATCCAGTTTGCAAATGCGTCATCGTTTACCAGCTTGGGGTCGTCAACTACCTCTTCGTTAACCTCGGTTACGGTTCCGCTAACGGGGCTGAACAGGTCACTGGCGGCCTTGACGCTCTCCAGAGCACCGAACTCGCTGCCCTTCTCAACCTCATCGTCAACATCGGGGCAATCCACGTATGTGATCTCGCCCATCTCCTTCTGTGCAAAATCAGTTACTCCGATGACTGCGATATCACCTTCAACCTTTACCCACTCGTGGGTATCGCTGTACTTTAATCCTTCTACAATCTTACTCATATCTGTTATTTCTTATAATTTGTCTGATAGAATCTTTTTTTGATAACCTTGCCCGGGAATACCTTCTTGCGGATGCGTATGAACAGGTCGGTATCCAGGGCCGAGTATTCTGTCTTGACCAGGGCAAAGCAGATGCTCTTGTCCAGGCTGATGCTGTGATAGCCGGTGGTGACCTCACCTATGACGGAGCCGTCCTCAAGCTCTACGGGGTAACCGTGACGGGGGATGGCGCGGTCAAATATCTCTATGCCAACCAGCTTCTTCTCTACGCCGAGTTCCTTCTGTGCTACAAGGGCTTCACGGCCGATGAATTCGGCCTTGTCCAGCTTGCAGAACATTCCCAGACCGGCCTCGATGGGGCTGATATCGGCGCTCAATTCATCACCGTACAAGGGCATGCCGGCTTCAAAGCGCAGGGTGTCGCGGCAGCCCAGACCGCAGGGCTGGACGCCTGCCTTGATGAGGCGGTCCCAAATCTCAACGGTATCCTGCAGGGTGGCGTAGAGCTCAAAGCCATCCTCGCCGGTGTAGCCGGTGCGGCTTACTATGAGGCGATGGCCGTTGTACTCAGAGTTGCAGTACTCGTAGAAACTCAAGGATTTGGCGCACTCCAGACCAAAGAGGTCTATAATGGTCTTCTCTGCCTCAGGTCCCTGAACTGCTATCTGGCCCCATACATCAGACTGGTTGTCTATCTTGACATCGTAACCCTTCTGCTGCTCCAGCATCCAGGCATAGTCTTTCTCTATGTTGGCGGCATTCACTACCAGCAGGAAATGATCGGGCTCGAATTCACGGTATACCAGCAGGTCATCGACCGTACCGCCGTTGGGATAGAGCATCATTCCGTACAGGATCTTGCCGGGATTGAAGCCGCTTATGTTGTTTGTAAAGATGTGGTTGATGTAACGCTCGGCATCGGGTCCGCTTATGAATATCTCACCCATATGGGACACATCGAATATGCCCACTTTGTTACGTACTGCCAGATGCTCCTGGGTTATGCCTGCATACTGTATGGGCATGTCAAATCCTCCAAAGGGGCTCATCTGTGCGCCCAGAGCCACATGACTGCCGTGCAGACAGGTTTTCTTAATTTCTTCGGCCATATCTGATAAAGTTTTCGTCAAGATAAGTTTTTTCGATTTCAAGCACCTGATTCAACTCAGAATTGCTTAAAACCTGCATATCCTTACAAAAATAATCAATTAGTTTTGACCTCAAAGCATCAAAACCAAAAAGTAATCCACAATCTTTCAGATTCGTAACGCGCTGCCTTACCGACTTGATTCCCTTGCTGTCCAGTTTCTCTTTTGAGGGGGTTATGGCACGCTCCAACTCGCCGAAATCAGTATCGTACAGAAGCGTTCCGTGCACTATGCATCCGGTCTTTGTGGCGTAACAGGCATTGCCCGAAACCTTGCGCCCACCCACCAGCACATCGTTATGCTCAGTGCGCACCGCATTCAGTCCCATGCCGCGCAGGGCATCGGCCAGTTTGGAGAGATATTCATCAAACGCCTTGTTGACATCGGGTTCCTTTGTTATGTATGACAGCATCAGGTTGCCCTCATCAGCATAGACGCAACCACCCCCGCTCTTACGGCGGTACATCTCTATCCCACGTTCCTGGCAGTACGGCACATTGACCTCGGCCTCCATATCCTGGTTACGTCCGAATATGACCGTAGGCCTTACGTTCCAGACAAAAAAAGAGCCGGGAGCGTGCTCTACGGCCCACTCCTCAAGCGCCAGCCAGAATACAAGTCTGCGCCAGCCTTTTTCACTGCCCTCAGGCAGCCGTAACAGAGTCAATTCCATGCTCTCCTGATAAGCACAAAAATAGCGTATTAGCACCAAGCCAATACGCTATTCAATCAAAAGGTTTTCAACAGGTTTTGAGCTATTTGATATGGTACAGCACCAGCACCGGATCACCGTCACTTTTATCTATCTCCTGCTGTATGCGCTTTCCAAGCGGAGTAAGCTTGCTCTCATCGGAGATTGAACGTCCCAGTTCCACATTGAATCCGGTTATATAATAGTCGCCGAATGTGCCCAGCGGGAACAGACAGCCGTCAACTCCCGGCATTGTTACGCTGTAACGCTTTACCTTATTGCCCTTGGCAACATTCAGTACCATGTTCTCATAACTGTATATGCTCCAGAACATCAGTCTGCCGTCATGACAGCACACCCACTCTCCTCCCGCGTAACTGGAGCCGTTCATTCTGTAAGTACACATTTCCTGTACTTTCTGAACAATGCTGAAATCTTCGGTCCAGTTGGCAGGTACCTCCCTTATAAGTACGCTTTCAGGAACTCTCCATTTGTTGTCATAGTTGAACGTAAGCAGGTTGCTCAGGCGGCCGTCATTGTACAGATAGACTTTGTTGTCGTCTTTACCGGGTCCGGGAAAGATGAATATCACGGAATCACCGCTCCGGTACAGTACCTCTGAGAAGAAAAGGTTCTGTGCATTATCCATCTGTATAATCTCTTTTGTCATCTTTCCGGTTTCGGCATCAATAAGACAGAGGCCCTGATGATTATTGTCATCTCCCAGGATGCCGCTGTTGGCCAGTAATGTCCTGCCGTCTACAGCAATAAACGGGGTCATAGACGGGAATTCCTGCGTTTCACCTATGAATGTGCAATTCAGTCCCTGATACCGCATGAGCTTACTGTCAGCAGTACGGATAAACAGGATGCTGTCCTCAGGGGCGTATGCTATACTTTCAACGTACAGATATTCGCCACGACCGCGGCCATACTTGTCAAGCTTTGCCACAACCTTATCCCCTTTGATCCAATAGACGGTGCGGTGATCTTCAGATACGCCGAATATGAAATCGCCGATGCCATAAAACATCTCAATACCCTTCATGGGCTCTGAATATTTTAAGCTGAACACCTGAATATCACGTGCGATATCTTCAAAGTTTACATTTTCAATACTCTTATCAGTAAGCAGGGTTGCAGTATCACGTTTCTTTGCAAATCCTGAAATTGATGCAACAAGGCAGATAACTAATATAATCTTTTTCATAGCTGTAATGTTTTAAAGGTTGGACTCAGATTGGTCAGACTCGGGAATGATGCGGACAGGATCAGGGCCGAATGAGTTGGGGCCCTCGGTTCCAGGCTTTGTAAAGAGGATTATCTTTATTACAATGACAGCCTTGGAAAGCAGAAACATGAATATGAACGGCACAAAGAATTCCATGACAATGTTGGCCATGTCAGCAGGCGTAGCCTGTCCGCTCGTAAATAACGTCGTATCATAATTCTGGATGAGAATACCTGTTACACTGATTATGATCCAAGGTATAAGCACCAGCAGGATGGCCAGCCATCCGTTGTCATCCCTGTCATGAAGCCTGCGCACGGTGACAGTGAACATGGGGATAAGCAGAGCCACATCAATTATCCACTGGAAAGTGGTCATAAGGCCGTTGCAGATTGTTGCTGCCGACTCGGCCATATGTGAGCATGCAAGGCCCCTAATGGCTGTTGTCAGAATGAGATAAGAATAGGTAATAATTATTTGGAACAGATAGAAGTTCCAGTACTCCGCGCGGCGGGCGCGGCCCTTAAGGGTGAAATACTTGCTGAAGCATGCCGCTACAGCTTTACCGAATGACATTTTTTCTTTCATACCGTTTGCGTTTTGAATTTGTTCTGGCAGCAAAGGTATTTCGGTAGTATTTTCTGCTGGATTTTGTGACGTAACGTTTTCCGAACTGTTACGTTTCTGTTCGGGGAACAGCAGCGAGAACCACTTCTCGGGCAGTTTTTCACGCAGGCGGAACTTGCGCATACGGATTGCGTCTTTCGTAACGGTGAGGCATTCAGCTATGGCCACGGTCTCAAAACCCTGTATGCTTAAGGCGCAGAAAAGCAGGTCTGAGTCCGACAGCGAGGGTGCATCGGCCTTCATCATGTCAAACAGTTGTGAGAATGAACGTTCTACGCTCTTGGCTATAGCCAGACGCTCATCAAAAGAGAGCCTGTTATCACGCGTACGATAGGTCTTGAGGATACGGTACTCTTCAGTCTTCTTGAAATCAGCCGAGCATTCTGCAAGCAATGAGGTTAATTCTTCCATTTGGTTTACTATTGATAATTCACGGCAAAAGTAAGCCTATATGCCATGTGACGCAATTATGTAACGTAACGGTGACGTAACATGTAGGCGAAGGTACAAAAAATAAATGGCAGCCAACCTTACAAGACTGCCATTTATCCGGGGTCCATGCATCCGTGAGTATTGAAAAGGAAAGAACTCAGGGACACACTTACGGACACCTTTTCATTCCAACATTGCCTTTTTACAGTCCGGAATGTCGTCCCGACAGCCCAGGATTGCTCTGCAAATATCGCGGTAATAATAATGGCTGATATAACCGGAACTGAAAAAAAGTTGTCAATTTTGAAACTATGGGCCGTTTTTTGAACTACCTTAGTTGTCAAAAATGAAATCCTATGAAAAGGTACAGCATCAAGGAACTGCTCAAACTGCCCCATGATGGGAATCCCGTAGATTACAAGGACCAGATTGCCATAATCAATGCAAATCTGGCAAGTAGGGATAACGCCACCGGACTTTTCGCCATTGATGCATTCGCCATAGGTTACACTACTCAGGGCTTCAGTATCTTTGAATTTAACAATTCCATCTATCGCCTGGAGCCGGGCAGCGTATTCATTCTGGCACCCACCCATTCCTGCCGTCTGGTACAAAGCAGTCCTGATTTCAAGGTCAGGCTCCTTCTGCTGGACTCAAACGGTCACAACCTGTCAGTGCATCTTAATTATCTGGTCAAATCCGAGCGATGGACACAGACCTACTTCTACCCGGTGCTGTATCTCAATAAGGAAGAATCCAGAAGGATGAACATATGCCTGGACAGGATAGTTGAGGAGATAATACGCCCTGAATGCCCCAACCGCATTGCCATACTCAGACTGGCCATCACCTGGCATCATGTGGAACTGGACAACATCATGCAGGAACATGCAAGTGAAAAGTCGGACAACAACAAACCGCTAACACGCAAGCAGATTCTGGCCCGACAGCTCTATAGGCTTATAGTAAACAATTACCGTCAGGAGCATCAGGCCAAGTTCTACGCTGAGCAGATGTGCATGACTCCACAATATCTTAATCAGATCACATCCGGCATATTCGGCAAGACACTGAGCGCCATCATATATGACCTGCTGTTCTCAACCGCCCGATCCATGATACTGGCATCCGAGATGAGTATCCAGGAGATTTCTGATGAGCTGAACTTTGCCGATCAGGCCGCATTCTGCAAATTCATAAAGAAAACGGCGGGAATAAGTCCCACCGTAATGCGCAAGATGAACCCTCACAAGGGAGTTATCTGAAACTGTTGAACCTGTAGCTGAACGTTATCACGATCATGGAGGTGTCGCCATAGGTGCGGCGCTCATTCCAGCTGGTTCCTGAAACTGATGCCGAGAATCCGTTATATGACTTGAGGATATCACGCCAGGTAAGGCTTAACTTGGCCTGACGGCTTTTGAGGAAACTGTAATCCAGCGATACGTTCCACAGACACTCGGCACGGTTGGCCTGCTCCATCTCATATCCGAAAGGCTTATTGAAACGGCAGGTTGTGGATGCTCCAAGTCCGAACTGTGTCTGATACGTAATCTCAGTACTTGCAGTAAGCCTTTGTCCGCCATTGGTGGTGGTAAGATATTCGCTCTTGCTGCGGTCTTTGCTGTAACCGGCATCGGCCCTGATCATCCAGAATCGGTCCGAATATGCGCCCGACAGACTGAAGCTCAACTGGTTATAATCAGTAGCACTCTTCTTGAGGTCACTGTCAGTGTAGGTCTGCACATACGCCACGTTATGTCTGAACGAGTGGTTGGCAGTGAAGCTCAGTGAAAGGTCCCGAAACGGATACGTAAGGAACAGGTACTCACTCATATTCCAGCTGCCGTTGATATTGGCAGGCGATGTACGTCGGGCGCCGGTCTCCTTATCCAGACGGGTAAGCGTGGTTATCTCATTGAGCGTAGTTCCGTAACTTATCTGGGTACGCATATATGAGCGGAACTGATACTCTATGTTGACGCTATGCGTGAATGAATTCTTCAGCGAGCTGTTACCCTCATGTATGTTCATGGGGTCGCGGTAATCAGTCACAGTCGATAACTGCGTCACAGCGGGCAGTCCGTTGTTTCCGTTATAACCCAAGCCCAGTTCACTCTTGCTGAATATCTTGAAACGCACGTTAGCGCTGGCATAATAACGCACCCCTTTGTAACGGATAAACTCCTTCCTGCCCCCTTGATTATTGTCAATCGTCATGACCGTAGGCGCAATATTACCGTCCAGGTTTATCCGGTACAACGAATCAGTGTAATAGTAATTCAGGTCAAAGGTGTTTGTCAGATTGCTGTTACGACGGTCATAATGCAGGCTGTCTACCGAGCTTAGCGTGCCGTCGGCCGCCAGATCCTCATAGTTCTGGGTATTCTTTCCACCGTTGTATGAAAACCTGTAGCTTACGCCTATGTATCCGTTCATACCGACATTACGGTCCAGGCCTATATCGGCACTGATATTCTTATTGTCCGACGGCGACTGAATCCTGTGATTGACTATGCGTGTGCTGTCACCAAACTTATAGAAACGGCTCTCGGAGTCGTTGAAACTCACGTTATCACCTGTTGATCCGTTGTAGCTGAAATATGAATGCAGCGAATACTCCTCATCCTTACCGAAATTGCTGTTGTAATTAAGATTCAGGTTATATGAATCAGTATTGGATTCAGACCTGTTGGACTGTCTTGTGTAACTGACCGCTCCCTCACCTTCATTGGATATGGAATCTGTAGATATGTTTGAGTTATGGCCTCCGTTTTTCGTATAGTCCATACCTACATTCAGCCAATTGTGTTCATTTATGCGCCAGTAGGTCGATGCCCTGCCACCTATGTTCTGACTGCCGTTTGAACTCTCTGACTCACTTACCGAGTTCTGCGTGAACTCCGGCATGAACATCTTGTTGTAATTGGAATTCTTGTTCTCGCTATAGTTACGGCCGTATGTCACTGAACCGCCTACAGATACATTCTTGAACTCCTTGTCAAGATAAACGCTTCCGTTTGTACGCTCTGACTTGAGTTCATAGGAGTAATCATACGGTATGGTGCTGTGCGAGAACGATGCGTAGGCGTCACCGAATCCCTCCCTCCAGGCAGATACATCGGCCGATATGGAGTAACGGTCAAACCTGTCAGTGGTACCGGCAGCGATGCTGGTAAAGATGGTCTGCTCCATGGGCTCCTTGGTCTCCATATCCATGATGAGGTGGTTGTCACTCATCCTGTTCAGGGTATCGTCCGGCACCTCATAGACTTTGAGGCTCTTGAGCTTATCGGTGGGCATATTGTTGAGCGCTATGCTCATGTCGCGCTTGAAGAACGAGTCACCGTTAAGGCGTATCTCCTCAATGTCGCGCCCCAGATAGGTCATACGGCCGTCTTCATATTTAAGTCCCGGCAGGCGGCGTACCAGATCCAGCAGCACGCTTCCGGTAGGCATCTCGTAGGCATCGGCATTGAAAATGACGGTATCACCGCGCTGGTACATACGTATAAGCTCCTCAACTATCTCCACCTCCTGGGCTGTGATGGGATTGCTGTGCAGTACCACGGAGTCCAGCTCTACCACATAGGTATCTATGCCGTCCTCTTTAGTTGCATTTGGTGAAAAGATTGAATCCAGGGTCTCCATTCCCAGGTATGAGATAGTTACGCGCAGACGCGTATCCTTAATGCGGTCACGGCGGGTCAGATAAACCCAGAAATCGCCGTTCCTATCGGCCGCCATACCATCAAAAGAGGTTGTGTCACCCAGACAGGTCACCTTAATGTTGGCCCCCTGGAGCGCATAAGGCTCAGGCTCAAAATCGTCGACGCCATACACCCTGCCGGTAACCTGGAACACCTGCTTAACGTATGTCTTTATCATCGACTCAAACTCAGGACTGCTCCAGTCTTGAGCCATCACACCGGAAAAGGAAAGCAGCATGAGCGCCGCCCACAAACCTCTCTTAAAATTCATGCCTGTAAAGTTACTTCACCTTCTTATACGAAGCAACTCCTCAGAAGTCAAAAAAAAGAGCAAAAGGGGGCCAAAGGGGACGGTTCTTTTTGGCTCCTTTCCTTTTGGGGCCAAAAAGAACCGTCCCCTTTGGCTCCTTTGCATGTTTATATCCAGTTTACTTTCTTGTCAGGGTATTGGCCGATGACCTCCTTGACTTTCTTGAAGTTATTCTCTGAATACGGAATGACAAAAAAATGTCTTTTGCCTACAAACAGATCCTTTACAGCTTTTTCCAGATTCTCCATAGATTCCGCGTCTTTGAAATCACCTCCGAAACATTCTACCACATACTGCTCAGATGCTGTCGGCAGAACTTCTACACCTATCCAATCGTATTCTTCGGTACTTGTTGAGTATTGTTCCGTGTCTAACATAAGTCTGGGAGTCTGATAACGCACATTGAGCAAACGTTTCTTTTTGAGAACCTTCTGGACCTCACTCAGGGTCTCTCTTGATGAATTGGGCCAAACCATGAGAGTCACTTGCTGTAAGTCTTCCTTGACAAAGTCCGGAGTATCCAAAAAATCATCAAGTTCATTGAGCTCCAAGGGGCGCCTTGGAAGATTAACAATACACTCATCAATACCAGTCTCATCATGACTGAATTTTATTATTTCCGCACTTAAACCTTGAGTCTGGATGTAGATTGTTATTTCATTGTAATCGTACTTACCGTTTTTTCTTGCAACAGGCAGGTAGCCTTCCTCAACGATATTCAACAGCATCCTGTGGCGGACTATCTCTTTCAGATCCACGATATCTCCCATGAGAACTTCGGGATGGATTTCAAGACGGACATTCCGGATTTTCATTCCATCTGATATTGCCTTATCTATATAATCGTCAAGGTCATTCACACGGATCTTCCTGGCTATGGTCTCACTTCTGAAAAGTTCCTGATCGTATTCACTGTCAAACAATACCGTAGATGCGTATATCCAGGCGGGATTGCCATAAACCCTGATGCGCAGATCCTTATTGACTTTATTGGTCTTTGCCTCTTCGGGATTGACGGCGGCAGACCTTACTTCAGTAACAATGCGGTTACCTTCACCATCATATGATACGGGTTGAGCATCACTGATTTTCATAGCATACATGGCACGTGCAAAGTCCTGCTCGCTCTCGGAACAGTTGTCGTATTCCTTACCGAATTTACTGATACACACTTCATTGCGCACTTCTTTGTATGCTTTATGCAGTTCATACCTTATATCACTCAATAAACCTGCCAATGAACTTCTGTCATACTGAAGGGAGAAGATATGTCTTATCGTAGTATTTACAGTTCCGTAACCAGGTATTTCATATTCATCGAGTGATGGCAGTCTGTCATCATTATCCGGATTCTGAATGAACTGTTTGGCAAGAGGCTTCAGCTCGTCAAGTGTTATTACTCTATTCAACAAGCCGTTGCTTACATAAATCTCATCGTTCTTGTTAACCATTATCTGCATGAGATTCCTTGGCGCCACATACATGCCTTCACCGTTAAGAACCGTGGTAATCGGAGTGTATGGCAGTACCTCTATAGGTTCCGCTATCCTGTATCTCATTATTTCGGCATTACCCGACGTAAAACGTAAAGTGTCATCCAGGTTTACGGCCTTCTCTGTACGCGCAAACAGGACAGATGTCATTCCCAGCAGGGGAATCAGAAGCACCATCCATAAGAGGCGGCGCTTCAAGGTTTTCTTCTTGTTCATCATAATGATTCTTTTTTTAATGTTAAGGTTGAACGAACTGGCAAGCGCATAGGCCTCTGCGCCTACAGTCCGCATTATAAGTAATCTCTGATAGTCCTGCTCCTGAATGCCGTAACGGTTGATCACTTCGTTATCGGCCTCATATTCATGGACTATCTTTATCTCTTGGAGTACCAGCCAGCACACGGGATTGACTATGGTGCAGGCCAGTAATATTATAAGGTCTATTGAGTGTAACAGTTTTACGTGTGAGTATTCGTGGCGCAGGCTGGCGCGGCGGGCAAAACCGCTCTCCTTGTCGGAGATGACTATATAATTCATCCAGCTGAACGGGCCGAATTGTTCGTTGTGCGTAACAAGCCAGACGGTGCGGCTCAGGCGACGGCGGGGCTTGCCTTTAAGGAAACGCCTGGCCCGGATGATTCCGCGTGACCAACCTGTGACAAGGGTAATCACATACACGGCGTATGTGCAGATAAGCATCACCGCCCAAAGGCTGCTCTTCTTTGCGGGCGGAACGGGGGCACCCTGGGCGGGTAACTCAAGTCGGGGCTCAGATGATTCAGCTGAATAGAACGTGAATGTTCCCGACAGCTCCTGGGCAAACCCGGTCTCTTCGATTGAGAGACCGGCTGCCATAGGGGTGCTGTCAGGGATAGTCACGTGCACAAGGGGGAGAAGGGCCGAGAGCAATGTTGCTCCCAGCAAGTAAAACCGGTTAAAACGGTGCAGAGTGGTTCCGCTCAGTACTGCCTTGTAGATTGCCAGCAGTACCAGCAGGGCAAATGCCCACTCAATTATGTAAAGGACTATGCTACCCATAATGACTATTTCTTTTCTACCATTTTAATAAGCTCCTTAAGGTCATCAACGCTAACCTCTTGTTGCTCTACCAGACAGGAGATAAACTCCATATAGGATCCGCCAAAGAACCGGTTTACGCTTTCGCGGTTAACCGTCTCGGCGTATTTCTCGCGGCTCACGGCCGGCTCATATAGAAAGAACCTTGCCCCCAGTTCCTTGTGGGTGATCATGCCGCTGCTCTCCAGACGGCGAACAAATGTGGCCACCGTATTGAAGTGGGGTTTAGGCTCGGGCAGACGCTCCAGAATGTCACGCATTGACATTGCGCCCCCGTCCCAGAGCACGTTCATGATTGCAATTTCCTTATCGGTAAGTTTTTTCATATAGATGGTTTTTGTCAAGTTTCAAACTAATCTCTGACGCAAATAAACTACATCTTGTAATTACTTCCAAACATTTTTACGTTTTTCTGCGATTTTTTTGTTTTTTTGTAACTTTGCAGCATGGAAAGAACACTTGTAATACTGAAGCCCTGCACAATCCAGCGCGGGCTTATAGGTGAGGTGATCTCACGTTTTGAAAAGCGCGGTCTCAAGCTGGTTGCCATGAAAATGAAACAGCTTACGCCCGATATCCTGCGTCAGCACTACGCACACATGGTGGAGAAACCTTTTTATCCCATTATTGAGAAGTCTATGATGGCGGCTCCGGTAGTTCTGTGCTGCTGGGAGGGTATTGACGCCGTAAGCGTAGTCCGTGAGATGGCGGGTGCTACAAACGGCCGCAAGGCTCTGCCTGGAACCGTACGCGGTGACCTGTGCGTAAGCCATCAGGAGAACATCATCCACGCATCTGACTCACTTGAGACAGCAAAAGCAGAGCTGAATCGCTTCTTTGAGCCCAGTGACTACTGCGACTATCCGTCTCCTCTCTTCGATTATCTGTACGCCCAGGACGAGCTTTAATTGTTCAACAAGTTTTTCCTGATAGATGGATATCCGTTCTGAATTATTGTTATTTTTGCCGATGAACATATAATAAAGGTAGCGAGTTTGCAACTACTTAACTATAAACACTAATACTAAAAACAAAAAGATTATGAGAAAAGAGACTGAAAAGAAATCTAAGACTCCTGGGAAAAAGGAAAAGAGATGTAATCCTACTTGGGAGGCCATGGGTAGATATCAGGGCGCATTTACTGTTATCGACCCTAAGTATATGCTTTAGCTTGTGCGTTACCTGCTTGATACCAGCATCTACATTTATTTTGCTTTAGACAGAGAACTATTAAGCCGCGACGTAAAAACTATTCTTGAAGACTACGATAATTCTTTCTGTGTCAGCTCAGAGACTGTCAAAGAACTTATTGTGGCCTTTAATAATGGAGGTATAGTATGTCATGCCTGGAAAACAGCTAAAGAGATGGTAGATGCCATTAGAGATGTGTTCTTTATAGATATCCTTCCTGTTGGCGCCGAACAGATGGAGACATATTCTAAACTTGAAATCAATAATGTTGAGAAACACTATGATCCTTCCGATCACGTTATAATCTCTCATTCCATTACAAATGGAATTCCGCTGATTTCTAGTGACAGAAAGTTTAAGTTCTATAAAAAGCAGGGACTGGAACTAGTCTTTAATAAGCGATAAATTAATGACACAATGGAGAAGGCTTAGTTCGACAAAGCCACTTTTCCCTTGTGTCATTATTTCCTCTGGTCAACTATTGTGACGCCGGGGAAATCTGCCTCATTGAATGTGACCTCTTTCTCGGATATTCCGAATTTGAAGTCATGCATGGTGCAGTTTATGCCCATCATCTTGGTACTCATGCTGATGGGCTCATAAGTCTCTTTCCTGACCTCGAGAGTGATGTTCTTGGGTGCATCATCGTCCTTGTTGGATCTCTTTCTCTTGCAGGCAAGTTCCCATTTGACAAGATTCTGGCTTTTTATGGTTATGTCATAGCCTTCAGTCAGATCTCCGAACATATCCATGTCCATGCCGCCCTGATTTGATGAAGAGGCCTTTGCCATGAGGGTGTCGTTGGTTATGATGATTGAATTTGTTTCTGCCGTATAGATCCAAAGAGTGTCTTTTTGAGTGAAGGTTACCACGTTATGCTCCTTCATCTTCATGTCAAGACGACTCTTTTCTCCCAGCATGGCTGTCTTGGTGACAACGGCCCCCAGTACGGGAATCTTTACGTCAACGACAAGACTTATACCATCCCCCGAGCGGGAGTTGATTCTCTCATTCATACGATCTATGATCTCGGCGCCTGTCTGTGCGAAGGCTGCCATAGCCCATACGAGGGCAAACAACAAACAAAGAGTTTTTTTCATTTTATTCTGTAATCAGGTTGAAAGGACTGCAAGTACGTTGATGAGCTCTTCGCCGATGGGTTTATCCTTCTTTACGGCCTGAGCTATCGGTATGTTGACCATATTGTCATTAACAACGCCTATCATGATGTTGCGCTGACCCTCCTTCAGGGCTTGGATTGCGGCTACACCCATGCGGCTGGCCAAGATGCGGTCCAGGGCGCTGGGACGGCCTCCGCGCTGTACGTAACCCAGTATGGATACGCGAACATCAAACTGCGGATACTCGTTGTGCATACGCTCGGCGTAGTGCATGGCGCCTCCGTCGGCTTCTGATACAATCACGATCGAGCTGCGTTTGGACTTACGTATGCCGCGCTCAATGTAGGCGGCCAGCTGGTCTATATCGGTAAACTTCTCTGGGATGATGGCGGCCTCGGCTCCGGCTGCAATGGCGCTGTTCATGGCCAGGAAACCGGCATCGCGTCCCATAACCTCAATAAAGAATATGCGGTTGTGGGAGTTTGCGGTATCATGTATCTTGTCCACGCACTCAACTATGGTGTTCAGAGCCGTGTCGTAGCCTATGGTGTTATCGGTCCCGTACAGGTCGTTGTCAATCGTGCCGGGCAGGCCTATTACCGGAATGTCATACTCAGTGGTGAGTTCCTGAGCTCCGGAGAGTGAACCGTTGCCACCTATTACTATAAGGGCATCAATCTTGTGCTTCTTTATTGTCTGATATGCCTTGGCTCTGCCCTCTGGGGTCATGAATTCCTTGCTGCGTGATGTGCGCAGTATGGTTCCACCCTCAAAGATTATGCCCGATACGCTCTCAGTGGTGAACTCTTTGACATCATCGTTGATGAGACCCTCATATCCGCGGTAGATACCCCAGACTCTCCAGCCCTCATAGATTGCAGCGCGGGTGACCGCACGTATGGCGGCGTTCATGCCGGGTGAGTCACCGCCCGATGTCAATATACCTATACTTTTGATCTTAGCCATTGTCGTAAAGTTTGCCGCAAAGTTACGAAAACTCTTTCAGGAAAGGTTTGAAATTGTTGCTTGAGGGAGAGTCGATTATTGCAAAGACAATCTTTTTGAAGCGGCCATGGAATTCCTGCTCATCCAGAACCTGATGGAAGAGGCGCGCCATTTGGGCAGGCGGGGTGCAGAATGCGCCGCAACCCAGTGCACCCAGCACAAGGCTGTCGTGGCCTTTGAGTGCACCTATTCTTAATATGGTACGAATCTTTTCCTTGAGGATGGGCTTATCGGCCTCCGGGATATTGCCGTTATCAAGCTGGTTATGGCCGTGCTTGGGATTGTAGTTTAATGATGCGACCGATATAACCGCAGCCTTGAACGGCTCATCCAGCAAGACATACCCTTCATCACGCGTTCCGCGGAAGAACGTGATGTCCGGGCTGTAAATGCCGCCGTGGGTATTGTCCATAGGGTAACGCTCGGCACGGCGCTTTACACCTACCATATCGGCCAGGTCACCATATCGGCCACCGGGCAGAGAGAACTGGTAGAGCGATATTGCCAGTGTGCTGCGGCGGCACAGGTCCTCCTCCTGGGCACCCGATCCCTGAAGCACGCCCCCACCCGGATGATAAAGGCTGGCCATATTCAACAATGCCGGGTTATACCCCTGCTCCACCAGATCACGCGTAGCCAGGATGCAGTCCTGATTCAAAACATGCAAATGAGCCAAAAGGGGTCTGACCCCAATTGGCTCTTTTTTGAGTTCGATGGGTGCGGAGAACATCTGTGAGTTTTCTACGAATGCTCCGCTTACAGGCAGTGTAACCACGTGGTCAGTCTCCGTACGGTAAGCGCCGTCACGGAAAATGTCCAGATTGTGCATGAACACCTTGGTAAGAAGCGCCCTCTTGGCGTCGCCGCCGCGGGTGACTGATGCCTTCCACCAACCGCTAAGCCAGATCTGGCTGTTCCACTGCTGTGCCCTTAACATTTACTTTGCCAGTTTGTATATGGCCTCCATATCATCGGGACTGAGTACCTTGAACTCTCCCTGGGTGGTTGAATAATCCTGACTGCACTTGCGGACCATCTCCTTGATCTCGGCATCGGTAACCTCACGGCCTATAAGCTCGTTGATATTGATGGGCATGCCTATTGAATGATAGAAACGCTCCATTGCCTCGATACCGCGAATGGCAGTACCCTCAGGATCTGTAAAGTCATTCTCCACACCCATCACGTTGACTGCAAAGCGTACGAATCGGCTTACACCGCACTTGAGGACGTAACGTGCCCAGCTGGGCCAGATGGCTGCCAGACCGGCACCGTGAGTAACATCAAACATACCGCTCAGCTCATGCTCCAGCTGATGGGTTGCCCAGTCACCTACGCGGCCGCAACCTGTCAGGTCGTTGTGTGCCAGTGATCCGGCCCACATCACCTGTGCGCGGTAACGGTAATTCTCGGGTTCATTGAGTACCTTGGGAGCACAGTCAATCATAGTCTTGAGCAGACCTTCGGCCACGGCATCGGTCAGGTTCATGTCATCATCATGTGAGAAGTAACGCTCCATGGTGTGCATCATGATGTCTGTGATACCGGCTGCAGTCTGATACGGAGGCAGTGTGTATGTACGCTCCGGGTTCATGATGGCAAACTTGGGACGGCTTATGTTGTTTGAGTAGCCAATCTTTACGTCACCATCCTCATTGGTAATGACGCTTGACTCACTCATCTCACTGCCGGCAGCCGGAATGGTCAGGACCGATGCAATAGGCAGGCACTCCTGCGGGGTATACTTGCGCATATAGACATCCCAGACCTCACCGTTGTAAGGAACACCGTAGCCGATGGCCTTTGATGAGTCTATTACACTGCCGCCGCCTACCGCCAGGATAAAGTCAACCTTCTCCTTGCGGCACAGCTCAATGCCCTCATGTACTTTTGAAAGACGCGGGTTGGGCACTACTCCACCCAGCATCACATACTGGATACCGCCTTCGCGAAGCATGCGCTCCACCTTGTCCAGAAGACCTGACTTGATGGCGCTCTTGCCACCGTAATGAACCAGCACCTTGGTTCCGCCGTACTTCTTTATCAATGAGGCCAGCTGTGCTTCGGATTCCTTTCCGAACACCACCTCAGTCGGTGCGTAATAATTAAAGTCTACCATAATTACACATATTTGATAAGGTTAGCAATGGGGGCCAATGGGGACGGTTCTCTTTGGCACCTTATGATACTACCTATTTTAGCAGCTAATAAAAAAGGTGCCAAAAAGAACCGTCCCCAATGGCTCACTTTTTCTTGTCGTCCTTGACTTCCTCAGCCTGGGCATCCTCAGCCTCTTTCTTCTTGGCAAGGTATTCAGGAAGATTCAGGCCAGCCATGTTGAACAGGTCAGCCATAGGAGGAACAGACTTGAGCAATCCGCTCAGGAAGTTGGCGGTCGATCCCTTTCCGTCGGCGCCGTTGCCTGAATCCCAAACGGTCACGTTGTCGAACTTGATGCCCTTGATTGCCTCTACCTGAGTCTTTACAAGTTCCGGCATCTTCTCTGACATGAGCAGCATGAATGCCTTAGCGGCATCACCGCCTGCAGCCTGTACCATCTTGTCATAACCGGCAGCCTGCTTGGTCAGGATCTCATAGTAACCCTTAGCCTCGGCCTCCATGCGGGCGAATATGGCATCGGCCTCACCCTTGGCGCTTACGCGCAGCTTCTCGGCCTCAGCCTCGGCAGCTATGATGATACGATCCTTCTCAACCTGCTGGGCAACCAGGATGTTGGCCTGCTGGGTTGAACGCTCACGCTCGGCACGGGCGTTTTCTGCATCACGCTCAGCGATGTAGGCATCCTGCAGGGCCTTAGCCTGCTGAACCTTCTCAGCGGTAACAGCCAGACGGTTGGCCTCGGCCTCCTTCTCACGACGGAATGCGTCTGAATTGGCAATCTCAACCTTAGCGTTGTTCTCACCCTGTACGGCTACGGCGTTGGCCTGTGATGTACGGATACGGGTCTCCTTAACGGCCTCAGCCTTACCTATTTCACCGTTTCTGTCCTGCTCAGCCACGCTAACCTTAGCCTCATTGATGGCCTTGGCGGCAGCCTCCTTACCCAGAGCCTGGATATATCCTGACTCATCCTTGATATCGGTTACGTTTACGTTGATAAGGCGAAGACCTATCTTCTTGAGTTCAACCTCGACGTTCTTGGCAATCTTCTCCAGGAAGGTGTCACGGTCACTGTTGATCTCCTCGATTGACATGGTTGCGATAACCAGACGCAGCTGACCGAACAGGATATCACGTGCCAGCTCCTGAATCTCATCGGCGGTGAGTCCCAGCAGACGCTCGGCAGCGTTGTTCATGCTGTCAGGCTCAGTTGAGATACCTACGGTGAATCGGCAGGGCACATCCACGCGTATGTTCTGACGGCTCAGGGCGTTGGTCAGGTTGGCATCTATTGAAATAGGTGTCAGGCTCAGGTATGCATAGTCCTGGATTACAGGCCATACAAACTTACCGCCGCCGTGAATACACTTTGCACTACCGCCGCCTGTCTTACCGTAAACTACCAGGATCTTGTCCGAAGGGCAACGTCTGTATCTGCGGATAATGGTTGCAAACAGAATAAAAAGGAGGACTACTCCTATCACTACCAGAATTGAAATGCTACTTCCGTTCATTTTTATAAATCAGTTAAAGTGTTAATTATCAATTATTCTACCAAAAGCAGGTCATCACCAAGAACCTTGACGATCTTGACCTGAGCGCCTGTGGCAATCTCTTCAGTGTTATCGGTCATGGCGTCAATCTCATGAACTGAGCCCTTTACACTCACCTGCACCTTGCCGCGTCCGCTGCGGACTGCAGGGATACGCAGGTAAACATCGGCCTTGAGACCAACTGCCTCACTCATCTTGAAACTGCCGTCATGAGAGAGTTTCATTACCTGGCGGAACATGAACACGAATGCAAGTACGAACAACAGACCAACGGCAATAGCCACGAGCTGAAGCAACAGGCCACTCTCTATCGAGTCATGAAGCAATACACCTGCCCATCCGTATCCAAGGAGGAAGTTGATGAGGTTACGGAACGAGAACACTCCACTCAGTGAACCGTCTTCCATGGAATCTACAGATGAGTCCATCGGACCAGCATCCACATCTGTATCTGTACCCAGACCTACAAATGTCATGATAGTCTGAATGATAAATACCAGTGATGCGCAACAAGCGATAGTCCAGAAAAACTTCTGCAATGGCAACAAATCATTAAAAAGTTCAATCATAGGTCAGAAACAATTATTGGTTTAGTTAAACAATGTGGTTCTTACATGGAACCTTTTCTACAAAAATAGTGATTCCTCGGGATTATTGGCTATCCGCAAAGAAAAAAAAGTAACTTTGCGTGAATTTACAAACTAACCGTGCATTATGGATCTCCCGATGTATGACACACTGCTTAGTCTGCCCCTTTTCCAGGGCATGAGCCAGGCCGATTTCAACAGCCTGCTGCAGAAGGTACGTCTGGATTTTGTCCGCTTTGAAGCGGGCAGCACCATAATCAGCGCAGGTGAGAGATGCAAATGTTTCGCATTCCTCATAAACGGCACCGCAGAGAGTTCGCGCGACGGTATGGAAGGCAACATGTCATTCATGGAACAGGTTGATGCTCCGTTCCTGATAGAGCCCTACTCCATGTTCGGACGTGCAGGCTCATACCAGCGTACATACACTGCCGTTACTCCGTGCAGTTTCCTTATGGTCGACAAGCAGTACATCTACACTGAGCTGGGCAAGTACAACATTTGCCGCATGAACCTGCTCAACATTCTGAGCGGCCGCGTACAGCAGTTGGACAACCACGTCTGGACACTTGAGGAATCCTCTCTGCACGGCCGGATAATCCGTTTCATAAAGGGTTTGTCCGATACCCAGACCGGCACCAAGAAACTCAGCATCAAGATGAATGACCTGGCACTCCTGATGGATGCCACCAGACTTAACGTATCGCGTGAACTGAACGCCCTCGAAGCAAAGGGACTCATCTCCCTGCGCCGCAAGGAGATATTCATTCCCGCACTTGAGAACCTGATTTAAGATGGACGAAAAGAAGAAAGCGGCAATTGACCGCCGTTACGCAAGAATGGCCCTTATCTGGGCCGAGAACTCATACTGCGAGCGTCGCAAGGTGGGTGCTCTTGTAGTAAAGAACAACATGATCATATCTGACGGTTATAACGGCACCCCCACCGGCTTTGAGAACGTATGTGAGGATGAGAACAACGTCTCCAAACCATACGTACTGCATGCCGAAGCAAATGCCATAACCAAGCTGGCACGCTCATCAAACAGCAGTGACGGAGCTACGCTTTACGTAACCGCATCACCCTGCATAGAATGTGCCAAGCTCATCATCCAGTCAGGAATAAAACGTGTGATATATACTGAAAAATACCGCCTCACCGATGGCATAGACCTTCTTGAGCGTGCAGGCATTGAAGTCATATACTTAGATCTTAACCAGGAGCAATGAAAGTCCTTAGAACCATAATCTGGAGTTTACTTATACTTACATTAGGTTTCTTTATAGGAAGCAAAGCAGTTATTACCCTTATAAAGAAGCAGAGTCCCGGACATGAATACAGGATAGGCAGCTTAGGAGTATCCAAGATACAGGCACTCATCAACGCGCTTGACCAGAAGTACGTTGACTCAGTCAACATGGACTCCATCATTGACTGCGCACTGCCCGCCATACTTCAGGAACTTGACCCGCACTCAGCATATTATCCCGCTGAGGAGACCCAGGAGAGCAACGACGAGCTTCATGGCAGTTTCTCCGGAATAGGCATTCAGTTCTCCATGCAGGATGATACGGTACGCGTAAACAACGTCATTCACGGAGGCCCGTCCGAGAAGGTGGGCATCCTGGCAGGTGACCGCATCGTGCTCATCAACGACTCCGTATTTGCCGGCAAGAAAATACCCAGCAACGATATCGTCAAGAACCTGAAAGGTCCCAAAGGCACAACCGTGAAAGTGGGAATCATGAGGACCGGAGAGCCGGATATACTTGATTTCAATATCGAGCGCGGCGACATTCCCGTAAAGAGCATTGATGCCGCTTATATGATATCGTCCGATGAAGGCATAGGCTACATCATGATAAACAAGTTCGGCGAGACCACATTCTCAGAGATGATGGTCAGCCTGGCCGAGTTGTCCAGCAAGGGCATGAAGAAGCTTATCATTGACCTGCGCGGCAACAGCGGCGGTTATCTGGGCGCAGCCATTCAGATGGTCAACGAATTCCTGCCCAAGAATGACCTTATCGTGTATACGCAAGGTGCCCACAACCCCATAGCCAAGCAGTATGCCAACGGTCACGGACACTACCAGACCATCCCTCTTGTGGTCATGATTGACGAGTCATCGGCATCGGCCGCCGAGATCTTTACAGGAGCAATCCAGGACAATGACCGCGGCACTATCGTAGGCCGTCGTTCATTCGGTAAGGGACTGGTTCAGGAACCCATTGAGTTCTCTGACGGATCAAGTATTCGCATAACGATAGCACGCTACTACACTCCGTCCGGTCGCTGCATACAGAAGCCTTACGGTGAGTCCGATGAAGATTACGCCATGGACCTCGTCAAGCGCTACGAGCACGGAGAGTTCTTCAATGCAGACAGCATAAAGCAGAACGAGAGTGAGGTATATACCACCAAAGGAGGACGCACGGTTTATGGCGGCGGAGGTATCATGCCTGACATTTTTGTGGCACAGGACACTACCGGAGCCTCCAAATTCTATACCGACGTGGCACGCAAGAGTCTTGTCAACAAGTTCTCATTCAAGTATGTGGACACCAACCGCAAGAAGCTGTCCGAGTTCAAGACATACTCTGAAGTGGAAAGCTATCTTGACAGCAAGAACGTGATGGGCAAGTTCTATGAATTCGCTGCCAAGAACGGAATAAAGAAAGGCTCCATGTCAGCAAAAGCTGTCCAGCAGATGCGTACGGCTCTCTACGCCAACATCATTTACGATGCATTGGAGATGCAGGATTACATCTCATTCCTGAATCTCACCGATCCGGCAGTCCAAAAGTCAGTTGAAGTCCTGCAACAGTAATACGCAGGCTTAATTACCGCAAAACAATCTGGGTTATGACCTGTGCCCCCACGTGGGAGTTCAGGCGTGACACCAGTTCGGTGCGTCTCATCATCAGCTCATTACGGATAGCAGCCGATGAAACCGTCACGAACAGCACCTGATTGTATATACTGAGTTCCTTTGTATACTTTGACACCGCGGGACCCAGCACCGTGTCCCACGCCTGGATAAGTCTATGTTCGTTAAGGGGCGTTTCCAGTCCGAACTCACGCAGATACTGCATGATGACGCCGTCCACCCTCTCTGATTCAGTCTTTTTCATAGTACATTGCCATCCTCTACGGTAAACACCTTGTAATCGCAGCCTGCATCTGCCAGAATCCCGTCAATATGGTTGCGGTCCACATCCGTAATGAACACCTGTCCGAATTTTTCATTATCGGATACAAGCGACACGATACGCCCTACTCTCTCAGCATCCAGTCGGTCAAATATGTCATCCAATAATAGTATGGGGCGCTTTCCGCAGGAATCATTGAGCAGGCGGTACTGTGCCAGCTTGAGTGCCACAAGGTAACTTTTGTTCTGTCCCTGAGACCCCTCCCTTCGAATGGGATAACCGTCCAGGTCCATCTCCAGCTCATCCTTGTGAATGCCGTGCAGCGAATACCCTGCACTGCGGTCAAGCCCGCGACCGTCAATAAGCTGCCTGAGCAGGTCGCCGCGCTGGACGTGTGACGTATATTGCAGCGACACCTGTTCTGATGTGTCGCCTATAAGTGAATACAGTTCGCTGAAATAGGGCACCAGCTTATCGGTCAAAGCCTTGCGTTTCTCATATATCCTGGATCCCGTATCGGCCATGGTCTGTTCCCACATCAGGAACAGCTCGGCGTCAGGTTCGACCTCCATCTTGAGCAACGCGTTACGCTGCTGGAGTGCCTTGTTGTATGAAATCAGCAGTTTGAGATACTCCTGGTCATACTGGGATATGATTATGTCCATGAACCTGCGTCGCTCATCGGACCCGCCTGAGATAAGTTCAGTGTCAACCGGCGATACCATGACCAGCGGGATATAGCCTATATGATCCGAGAATCTCTGATAATCCTTGCCGTCACGTTTTATCTGCTTGTGTCCCTTAATTTTTGCAATGCAGGCCACCACGGTCCTGTCACCAGACGGAAGCGTATATGAGCCCTGGAGCTGACAGCATTCAGCCCCATGCCTTATTGTCTGCTGGTCATTAAGGCTTACTGAACTCTTACAGAATGAAAGACAGTATATTGCATCAAGCAGATTGGTCTTGCCCATACCGTTCTTTCCCACAAAACAGTTAAGCTGGGCCGAAAACTCAAGGTCAGCCTGAACGATGTTCCGGTAATCCTGTACGAAGAGGTGGTCAAGTTGCATATGGGGCGTTGCTGATTTAGCTTGATGAACGCGAAATTACTTTTCTTTTCCGAATATCGGTCTTTTTTGATTCAAATTGTATCAGCATAGTAAAAAAATAACTATTTTTGCACCCGCTAAAAATAGACGAAATGGCAAAGAAATCAGTATCTCCCGCACCCAAGCAGGAACAGAAAAGCCTTGAAGAGGCACTGAGCAAGTCAGAACAGTTTTTTGAGAACAACAAGAAAACCATCTTTGGTTGCCTCATTGCAATCATAGTTATAATAGCCGGCGGCATGCTTTATAATGCCAAGGTTGTTCAGCCCCGCCAGATAAAGGCAGCTGAGGCAATATTCCCCGGTGAGACATATTTCATGAACGGTGACTACGAGACCGCTCTCAATGGTGACGCATACGGCTTTGAAGGTTTCGAGAATCTGGCAGGCCAGTATCGCAGCACCAAATCCGGCAAGCTTGCTTACCTTTACGCAGGTCTCTGCTACGCTCAGCTTGACAGCATGGAGATTGCTGAGAAATATCTTTCCAAGTTCAACGGCAGTGACCGTATGGTCAGCCCCGCCGCTCTTGGTGCACTTGCAAACTGCTATGCCACCAACGGTCAGGCAAGCAAGGCCGCCGCTACTTTTGAGAAGGCAGCCAAGAAGGCCGACAACATCCTGCTTTCACCGTACTACTATCTGCAGGCAGGTATCATCTATGAGTCACTTGACAAGTCCGCTCAGGCTCTCAAGATCTACAAGATGATCAAGGTCAAGTATCCCAACTCAACTGAAGGCAGGGAGATTGACAAATACATAGCCCGTCTTACAAGCAAGTAAGAAAGGTTTCAGGCTGGGTGAATTCCAGAGTGGCCAAATGGGGCAGACTGTAAATCTGCTGTCTCTCGACTTCGGTGGTTCGAATCCATCTTCACCCACAAATTAAGGCGTCCAAACGGGCGCCTTTTTTTGTGTGGGAGAGATGGATTCAGATGGTTTTTTTTATTTCGCTACGCGAAAGCGCTCCATTCCATTCCGCTTGGCGGCCCTCCGGGACCGCGGTCTCACTCGTCGCCTCGTTCGCTCCAATACGTTTACACCTGCGTTAATTAGTGGACGTTAGGGAACCGTAGCGCGTATGGTGCGGATTCTCTCCCTAAGGTAGTGGGGTGCATGGGAAATACGCAGGTTCTCGCGTGACGTTAGGGACGGAAAGCTTGCTGTGGTAGTTCTGACTCCCTAAGGTGCGGGTGAAAATGATGATATCGCCGGCTGGACGGTGACATTAGGGAGAAAATGCCGGTTTTGGGAATTCTGGCTCCCTAAGGTGAGGAAGTTAGAGACCCAGGATTTGTTTAATCAGGGGAACGACGGCTGTCTTCAGGGATTTGTCGTTGAGGCGATGCTCGCCATCAAAGCGCTGAGCGTTGGTGTAGTATTTCTTGAACAGGTCGTAGCAGTTTACAGTGGTGTCGTGGTTGCCGAATAGGCCGTAGGTGTTCTCGCGGTCAAAATCAGTAATGCCCTTGAACTGCTGGCGCTCCATCATGTTGAAGTTCTTGACAATCTGTCCGGTAATCTTGAAGGTCTTGGCTCCGTCCTTGCGTCCGTTCTGGAAAGGATATGTGGTGTTGGCCTTCATAACCTTTGACATGGTAGACATGTTGAATGACGGGTTTACGCAGATCTTTTTGTAGCCGAACATCTGCTGGGCATACATTGCGCCCATTGATGTACCTACAATGATATCGGGCTGCTCATCGGCCACGTACTGCTTGAGATAGGGCAGTGCCTCGGCGGGATCGACAGGGATATCGGGGGCAACGACCTCCAGCTCAGGAAGCATGTGGCGGAGACTCTCAACAGTCCCGCTGGCTCCTGATGACATGAATCCGTGGAAATATACCAGCTTCATTACTTGCCGGCCTTGAGTCCCTTGATTACTGCGTTGGTGAATCCGGCCTCCTCCATGGCGTTCAGGCCCTTGATGGTGATACCGCCGGGAGTTGTAACCTTGTCAACCTCCTGCTCGGGATGTGAACCGTGTGCAAGCAGCAGCTCAACAGCACCCTTGATGGTTCCCAGTACAATCTCCTGAGCATCCTTGGGATAGAAGCCCATCTCTACGCCACCCTCTACGTTGGCGCGGATGTAACGGAATACATATGCTATGCCGCATGATGCAAGTGCGGTTCCGGCAGTCATCTGCTTCTCCTCAACCTGCTTTGCGAAACCCACCTGACCAAAGAGTTTCTGGATCAGGTCAAGGTTCTTCTTGGTTGCAGTGTTTGAGCAATAGAAGAATACGCCGGCACCTACCTCAACTGCGATATTGGGGATGAGATATACTATCTGAGGCTTCTCAGAGCCTTTCTCAAAAAGCTCGGCCAGCTTGTCCAGGCCTACGCCTGCGGCGATTGATATGATGAGCTGCTTCTTGTAGTCAAGTGTGGCTTTTACCTCCTCGACTGCTGATGGCAGTATCCATGGCTTTACGGCAAACAGCACAATATCGGCTCCTTTGACAGCCTTGGCATTCTCTTTTGATATACCTATGCCTGGTACATCTTTCTTGAGTGCGTCAAGTGTTGCGTCACTACGGTCACAGCAGGTAATATCCTTTGCTGCGAACACTTTCTTTGCTGCAAAACCTCTGGCAATTGCGCCTCCCATATTTCCGGCGCCGATAATGGTAATCTTCATATTGGTAAAGTTTAACTGCGCGAAGGTACATATTTTTTTGAAAAGGTATAACACCCCTCACCTTTGGAACGGACACAAAAGGGACGGTTCTATCTGTGCCCTTATGACACATCCAGAACCGTCCTAAAATTATAGGCTAATTGCAACTAGCTCAAAAGGGCACAGATAGAACCGTCCCTTTTGTGTTTACTTGTAGAGTCCGCGACGAATAGAGCGCTTGGGAGTCTTCTCGAACTCCTCGGTGCGGATCTCCAGCTTAGAAACCTGTGAGTATCCGGGAAGCATCTCGTTGATCTTCTTGCGGTCATCCTCGAGATGAGCCAGAACCTGCTGCTGATTCAGACCAGCTGACTTGCCTGCCTCATAATCGGGGAATACCAGAGCTACGAGCTTGCGGTCGCGCTCAACAACCAGCACCTCGGATACCATAGGCAGGTTCATGTACATATCCTCAATCTCCTCAGGATAGATGTTCTGGCCTGAAGGACCCAGGATCATATTCTTGCTGCGGCCCTTGATATAGATGTAACCCTGCTTGTCGATTGTACCAAGGTCACCGGTATGGAACCAGCCCTCGGGATCGATGACGTCGCGGGTAGCGTTGGGATTCTTGTAGTAACCAAGCATCACGTTGTCACCCTTTACAAGCAGTTCACCGATATTGCCGGGAGCATCGCTGAATACCTCAACCGGGCAACCGTCAACTGCTATACCGCATGATCCGGGTTTGTACTTTTCCCAGTCAACATATGAGATAAGAGGAGCGCACTCAGTGCTGCCGTAACCTACAGTGTAGGGGAAGTGCAGCTTGCGCAGTATCTTCTCAACATCAGCATTCAGAGCTGCACCGCCAACGATGAGGCAATCCATCTCGCCGCCGAATGCGCCGATGATCTTGGAGCGGATCTTTCCGCCCAATATGCGGTTGATGCCGGGGATAGCCATAAGAACCTTCATCAGAGGCTTCTCCATAACCGGCTGTATCTTCTGCTTGATAACCTTCTCAATTACCAGAGGTACGGTGATGATGAGTTTAGGCTTCTCCTCAGCGAATGCATCAAACAGGATCTTGGGTGAAGGCATCTTGCCAAGGTAGCAGATGCTGGCGCCAAGCAGCAGCTCGAACATGAGCTGGAATGCCAGACCGAACATATGAGCCATGGGCAGGATTGAAACTACTGTCTCACCCTTGGTAAGAGGCAATACGCGGCAGGCGAACTTGAGGTTCACCAACATAGCGCGGTAAGGAACCATAACGCCCTTGGGATCACCGGTTGTACCAGATGTATAGTTCAGGACGGCCAGGTCATTGGTATCCTTCTCGGCCTCATACTTTATATCATCCTTGGTAAAGCCATTGGGGTATTTCTTGTCAAAGCACTCATCCAGAGTCTTCATAGCCTTGTCAAGCTCCTTGGAACGGCTGAACTGCAGTGACATATCGTTCATGAGGATCATACCCAGGATATCGGGCATCTCAGTGGGAAGCATACCGGTCAGCACTACGTCTCCTACCAACAGCAGCTTGGACTCAGAGTGGTTGACCAGGGTATGTACGTTACCGGGTTTGAAATCATTTAAAATAGGTACGGGAATTGCACCGTATGTGTATACTCCAAAGAAAGCTACACCCCAAGCGAGGCAGTTCTTACCGCAAAGCGCAACCTTATCTCCAGGCTTGATACCTGTGTTCTCAAGCAGGATATGTACGCGTGCAACGCGCTTGGCCAGCTCGGCATAAGTTATACGCTCTCCGCGGAAATCGGCCAGGGCCTCATTGTCCCAGTGACGGCGGAAACTGTCTTCATACATTTTGATGACGCTCGTGGCGTTCATGTCGCAATCAGGAGTTCTGTAAATTAATCTTCTTGCCATATAAAGGATTTTTGATTTCGGCTGCAAAGGTACCCCGATATTGGCCCTATTTAAAGTAAAAAGGCTTTTTAGGGATGTCCAGAGCCCATAATGTGGCGAATTGCCGCCAAAAAGATTCCGGCATTTCACCCCACCCCTCCCGATTTGGGCCGTAAAATAAAAATCCGTATCTTCGCGCTGTATTATTATCAGCATGGCAATGAACAAGTTACCCGATTATATGTTTACCCGTAGGTTCCTGTTCCTTACGGTACTGTTCATTGTGGTGTTCTCAATCCTGTTCCTGCAGCTTTACTCCCCGTTTTCATCGACCTACTGGTTCACCATACGCGAGAGCTACAAGTTTCTGGGTACAGCCACCATGTATACATTCTCTGTACTGTTCCTGATATCGAGCAAAGTCCTTCTTATGGACCTTCACCGCCGATACGGGATTGGAGGCTGGGGACTGATTCTCTACTCGCTTGCCGAGGTGCTGATAGTGTCAATTATTTACACGGCAATAAGCCTGCTGGTTCAACAGAACAACGTTACCCTGGCAGAGCTTTTGCCCAGAGCCCTGTTCTGCATCTTCCTGATCCTGATCATACCTTATACAATAGCATACTTGTACGGATACGCCCACGGCGTCACCATCCAGTCAGGCAGCAGCCCCGGCAAACCAAAGGGTGCACTGATGGTGTCTATCCATGACAACAAGGGCAACATCAAGCTGTCGCTCAGGATTATGGATATACTCTACGCCGTATCGGAGGACAATTACGTGAAAGTTTTCTATGAGCAGGACGGAGTGCTTAGGAACACGATGATCCGAACTACCGCCAAGAATATAGAGGATGACCTTGAGGGACAGATTACACGCTGCCACCGCTCATACCTTATAAACATAGCTAAGGTCAAGTTCTTCAACAACGACCGCGACAACCTATACGTGATCCTGGATCAGGAGGGAATCAACCCCATCCCCGTCTCCCGCTCCTACCGCGACACTATCGCTTCACTGCTCTCAAAATGACACAAAAAAAATGAATTCACTCGCGTGAACTCAATTTTTTCAATTTCCTCCGCAGGGACCTTTTCCCATTGGAGTGAGCCTTGCAATTTTCACAAATTCTCGGGCCCGAACCTAATTACTAACCTAATTACTAACCAATTAATGCTTATGAGAATTATCCTTTGTTTTCGACCGCAAAGGTCGGTACTTTTTTGATACGTTGTTACTTAAAATATCTGAAAGCAATCAAAACAAAGTTAATCACTCAAATTGAGCACTAATTGGCTGATTTATAATTAGTTATATGGTTTAAAAATACTCCTTTATCAGTTTTTCGGAGTAATTCCCATCAGTTCGAGCATCTTATTTGCATAACGGCGGCCCATTTCGCGGTAACCGGCAGCGTCAAAATGCAGGTGATCGAAGCCCGTTGTGCATCCGGCCGATGAAATTACGTATGAGTTGGGCAGAGTCTCGGGCAGCTTGGCAATGATTTCATTCATTGATGCGCTGCGACCCTGAACATCGGCATTAACAACCTCGCCGGCAAGCAGAGGAGTCTTCTTGGGATCAAGACCAAGATCCTCAATCAGGCAATCATATACATACTTAACCTTCTCGGGCCAATCCTCCTCATCGATATTGGACTCACCCTGGTGCATCAGGAATCCCTTGATTACACCAACCTTCTGAGCCTCCTTGGCGCAATCCAGCAGACGCTGGTAGCAGTTGTTGTCATAAGGAGCAATCCAGTTCTTCATCCACATGGCGGCGTTGTCGCCGTACTCCTGTGCACGGTCTTTCATGAACGCCTCTATCTTGCAGCCTCCTACAGCCACCATCACAACACCTACGCGAACCTTCTCAGGCAGATTCTCAACCATGGTACGGCCAAAGTAATCTACAGGGGTAAGACCGTTGTTCTCACGGCAAAGTGGCGGTACAGCGGTGTACCACTCATACATCTTACGTTCCATCTTGGGGAAATCAACGGCAGCCATCATCTGCCAACGCTCAGGAACGTTTTCACGATCCTGATCCTCGATACGGGCGTTACCCTCCATGTTGGACTGACCGAATGCCAGATAGATGTAGAAATTCTTATCGGGCTTCTGAGTGGTCTTGGTTCCGTTCTGGGAACCGCAGGCTACTGCAGCAAACAATGCAGCTGCAATGAATAATTTCTTAAGCATAATCCTTTAGTATCTTGGTTAATTATATGGTACAAAGTTACTCTCAAAAAAGGTGAACATACAACAATTACCCAATTTTTTTGATTAAGTTTGCGTTTCAGGAAAAGCCGAATTACTAAATATTCTATCATTATGAGAAAAGGAAATTTCATTCTGGCCACAGCCATTATCCCCCTGCTGGCCGTATCTTGCAAGAGCAACAGCACACAGGAGTGCCAAATTTGCGAAAACAGAGACAATATCATTATCAGCGTACCCCGTGGTGAGCAGGCTCCTCCCGCCAACCCCGGACAGCGCAACTTTGGCGGCATGATGGGTGGATTTACCGCCCGTCCACGTCCGCAGGGACAGGGCCAGGCCGCACAGCGCCCCGCTATGCCCGCAATGCAGCGTCCCGCACAGCAGGTTCGCACCGTATCACTTAAGGAGCTCTCCATGAGTGACCCGTTCATCTATCCCGATCCCGAGACCAAGACCTATTGGTTGACCAGCACCGGCGGCGCCCTCTACAAGAGCACTGATCTTGAGATGTGGACCGGTCCTTACAATGTTATCGATATTTCAGGCACATGGATGCAGGGCCAGTTCGTAGCTGCAGCCGAGATTCACAAGTTTGGCGACAAGTTCTACTATGCAGGCACCTGGAACAACCACGGAGTATGCATCGAGCAGGTTCCGCGTCGTTACAACGTTCCACTGAACCAGACACAGCTGCTGGTATCAGACAATGTTGACGGTCCCTATCTGCCTCTTGTAAAGGACTCCACATTCTGCCTTGGCCCCACAACATGGGATATCATCGACGGAACTCTTTATGAGGAGAACGATACAGTCTACATGGTATTCGTACACGAGTGGACACAGCTTATTGACGGAACTATGGCTTACATGCCTCTGTCAAAGGACCTGACCCACCGTATTGCCGAGCCCACTACCATCTTCCGCGCATCTGAAGCCGCATGGTCCAAGGAGATGAACTCAATCGGCGAGGCCACATTCGGTATGAAGATGCCGGGTTGGGTAACCGACGGTCCGCAGATGTTCCGCACCGAGACCGGCCGTCTGGGTATGCTCTGGTCAAGCTGGGGTGAGAACCGCTATGCTCAGGGTATCGCATGGTCCGAGAGCGGCAGCATCAAGGGCCCGTGGATCCAGGAAGAGAAGGCATTCAAGGGCGACAACTCCGGTCACGGAATGCTGTTCAAGACCTTTGAAGGTCAGCTGCTCTACTCAGTTCACCACGACGGAGGTACCGGCCGCAAGCCTGAAATCTGGACTGTCGATGCTTCTGGCGACAACCTGATTCTGGGTGAGAGGATCCATTAATGCACCTCTTATAATAAAATAATACGCAAACCGTGGGTGTTAAGCCCGCGGTTTGTTGTATTTTTGCGTTTTAAATAGCAAACAGAACTTATTTATTGAAATGAAAATCTCCAACCGCGCTGAAATCATGCCCAGTTCGCCTATCCGCAAACTGTCAGGCATAGCACAGAAAATTGAGGCCGAAGGCATCAAGGTCTATCATCTCAACATCGGTCAGCCCGACCTGCCCACACCGCAGATTGGTCTTGACGCGCTTAAGAAGATTGACCGCAAGGTGCTGGAGTACACCCCCTCACAGGGATTCCTGAGCTTGCGCAAGAAACTGTGCGACTATTACGAGCAGTATCAGATCAAGTTTGAACCCGATGACATCATCGTTACCAACGGAGGATCTGAGGCGGTTCTGTTTGCGTTTATGACCTGCCTTAACCCGGGTGATGAGATTATAGTTCCGGAGCCTGCCTACGCCAACTATATGGCATTCGCAGTATCAGCCGGTGCCGTAATCAAGCCCATCGTATCAACCATAGAGGACGGATTCGCTCTGCCTCCCGTTGAGAAGTTTGAGGAGCTCATCACCGAGCGCACCAAGGGTATTCTTATCTGCAACCCCAACAACCCCACCGGTTACCTCTACACACGCAAGGAGATGCTCCAACTGCGTGACCTGGTCAAGAAATATGACCTGTACCTGTTCTCCGATGAGGTTTACCGCGAGTTCATCTATACAGGCTCACCTTATATATCAGCCTGCCACCTGGAGGGTATTGAGGACCACGTAATCCTGATTGACTCCGTATCAAAGCGTTACTCAGAGTGCGGTATCCGCATAGGTGCCATCGCCACCAAGAACCAGGAGGTTCGCAATGCCGTGATGAAGTTCTGCCAGGCACGCCTCTGCCCGCCTCTGATCGGCCAGGTAATAGCCGAGGCATCAATATCTGCCCCGCGTGAGTACATGAACAACACCTACGAGGAGTTCATCACACGCCGTAAGTTCCTGATTGACGGACTCAACAAGATACCGGGAGTTTACTCACCCATCCCCATGGGCGCATTCTACACCACAGCCAAGCTGCCTATTGATGACTGCGAGAAGTTCTGCAAGTGGTGCCTGACTGATTTCCGTCGCGACGGCAAGACCATCATGATGGCCCCCGGAACCGGTTTCTACTCAGATCCGCAGTACGGACACGATCAGGTTCGTCTGGCATACGTGCTCAACGTCGAGGATCTCAAGGAAGCTCTCAAGCTTCTGGCTGAGGCATTACAGGAATACAACAGCCTGCCCAAGAAATAATGAAAAGGCTAGCCTCCCTGCTCCTGACTCTGGCAGTGGCATTGCTTTGCAGTGCCGCCGCTCCCAAGCGCGAGTTCCGCGGAGCATGGATTCAGGCAGTCAACCATCAGTTTGAGGGTATCCCCACGGCCGAGCTCAAGGCCGAGCTCACACGCCAACTTGACTCACTTGAATCATGCGGAATCAACGCCATCCTGTTCCAGGTGCGTGTTGAGGCCGATGCCCTTTATAAGTCTGACCTGGAGCCATGGAGCGCCTATCTGACCGGGTTCCAGGGTGAGGCCCCTGATGAGGACTGGGACCCGCTGCAGTTCATGATTGATGAGTGTCACTCACGCTGCATGGAGCTGCACGCATGGATTAACCCCTTCCGTGCCAAGACCAAGCCCACCACGGAGTTTGCCCCCACCCACCAGATGACGGTTCACCCCGAGCGCATAATAAAATATGGTGACCTGGCTTTGTTCAACCCCGCGCTGCAGGAGAACCGCGACTATATCTGCAAGGTGGCATCCGATATCGTAAGCCGCTATGATATAGACGGGTTCCACATAGACGACTACTTCTATCCCTACCCTGACGGCAACCTGAAGTTCAATGATGACGCTTCGTTCAAGAAGGATCCCCGCGGATTCAAGAACAAGGATGACTGGCGCCGTGATAACGTAAATCTCTTTATAGAGCAGCTTTATAACACAGTCAAGGATATCAAGCCCTGGGTAAAGTTCGGCATATCACCTTTTGGAATCTACCGTAACCAGTCTGCCGATTATCCTCAGGGCAGCGAGACTACCGGACTGGAGAACTACAGCGGCCTCTACGCCGATGTGCTTTACTGGATTGAGAAGGGCTGGATGGACTACTGCATACCCCAGACCTACTGGAACACCGGATACAAGGCAGCCGATTACGCCATACTTGCAAAATGGTGGTCCGATAACGCCGGCGGATGCCTGATGTTCCTGGGTCAGGACGTAGAGCGTACACTGACAGGAGTTGATCCCAATCACCCGGAGAGCAACCAGCAGCGCCACAAGCTCAACCTGGAGAGAGTTCTCTCCAATCTGCAGGGCAACTGTTTCTGGCCTGCCAAATCTGTAGTGGACAATCCTGATGACTATCGCACCATTCTTGCTAAAGAATACTATTCCACTCCCGCATTGCAGCCTGTTGCCGATTACATGCCCAAGAACACTCCGGGCAAGGTACGCAAGCTCATGCCTGTAGAGACCAAGGATGGCCCCGTACTCTTCTGGACCGCCCCTAAAGGCAGCAAGGAAATGAACAAAGCCATCCAGTATGTAGTCTATCGTTTTGAAAAAGACCAGGATATCAACCTTGATGACCCGCACAACATAGTGGCCATTACCCGCCGCTCATTCATAAACCTTCCCTATCGCGACGGCTCCACACAGTATATATATGTGGTGACAGCGCTCAACAGACTGCAAAGAGAGTCAGCACCAGTCAAGTGCAAGGTCAATTTATAGTTGACAATTTGATAACTTCATAAAATCAGCAGCAAACCACGTTTGTTGCTGATTTTCTTTTTGTTACACCATTTACCGGCTTCTTGTTTTAGTTAAACGTTGTGTTAATGAAGGATAAATAATTAACTTTCTAACTTAACTTCGACCCACTTTTTGACTCTTAATTACGAACGCCGGTTGAAACGGGGTCGGGCGGAGCCCAACACGGTTTACCGGGTTCACAACAAAAACGAATAAGTAAAACAAAAAAAATAAGAATTATGAAAAAGATTTTCTTCGCTGCCGTTGCAGCACTGTTCTTCGGAATCAACGCAAATGCTCAGAGTGTTAACGAGACTGAGGCTA